>Ga0207952_1000095_pt1 | contig 93878 bp, 84 predicted proteins | sample SubbioR12Aug_8Ca_FD_184831 | JGI IMG/M metagenome (GOLD analysis project Ga0207952, IMG submission 184831) | Serpentinite rock and fluid subsurface biosphere microbial communities from McLaughlin Reserve, California, USA - CR12Aug_8Ca (SPAdes) | ecosystem: Environmental > Terrestrial > Deep...
GGCAAAGCGGTTCAATCAACGACCATTGGCGATCCGTCAGGCATAAGCGTGTCATTCAGCGCTCCCTTCACGGAGCTTGAATCACAATCTACCCTCTCTGTGAATCCTGAATCTCAACAGGCCCTAGAGCAAAGATGGCTCTTCCAGGCAAACTTCCCCCTTGACACATCAGAACAGATGGGGAACACCACCCACATTGGAACGGAACAGGAACTTTTCCTAACCGCTCCACAGGTTTTCCACAAGCCCTTCCACAGGGCGCGGGTGAAAGGTTTGGGCGATGATAGGCGCGGAGTTTTCGGTTCTTTTGGCGGTTTCGCTGGTCATTTCGCTGGGCGCGCTGGTGCAGATGGTGCGTGCGGCGGTTCCGGCGTTCAGGGCGGTTCGGGAGGAGCTGGCCTCCACTCCGCTTACGCGGGAGCTGCGCTTTACCATTACCGAGACGGTGGTTTCGTGGAATGACGGGACAGTAGTGGCGCTGCCGGTCCGCACGGCCCGGCTGGCGCGGCCTTCGTTGGGGGCGGTGCGGTTGAGCGAGGCGGCTTAGGAGCGCTGCACCTTTATCCCCCTCCCCGCCGGGGAGGGGTTGGGGTGGGGGAGCGAGGCCGACAGGCCTCGCGTCCATGCTGGCGTCGAGCCCCCATCCCCGACCCTTCCCCGCCGGGGAAGGGGGAAGTGAGTCAGCAACATCGCTGATTAAGGGCTATTCCGAACTCCGCAGCCTCGCCCGGGTCCGCGAATAGGCCACCATCCCCACCGGCAGCAGTGTCAGATAGACCGCGCTGATCCCGATCAGGGTCCACCAGGGTTCGGCGATCAGTCCGGCCGCGACCAGTCCAAAGACGAACAGCACTTCGATCCGCATGGATCTGCGCGGTTTGAGCTTGCCCCAGCTCATCGTGGCGACGTTGGAAATCATCAGCAGGCCCATGGCCAGCAGCCAGGCCGAAACCAGCCGCGGATCGCGCACCAGAGCTTGCAGCGCGGGATCGTCGGCGACCATCCACAGATAGATCGGCAGCAGGACCAGCCCGGCTCCGGCAGGCGCGGGCACCCCGGTGAAGAACCCGGCGGTCTTGCGCGGCTCATCCGGCAGGTCGATCCCGGCGTTGAACCGGGCGAGCCGCAACGCGCAGGCGATCGCATAGGCCAAGGCCGCGAACCAGCCGAGCCGGGGCAATTGCTCCAGCGACCACAGGAACAGGATCAGCGCCGGAGCAACCCCGAACGAGACATTGTCGGCCAAGCTGTCAAGCTCGGCCCCGAAGCGCGACTGCGCTTTCAGCAGCCGCGCGATCCGCCCGTCGATCCCGTCGAGCATGCCCGCCAGCACAATCGCCAGCACCGATTTCTCAAAATCGCCGGTGATCGCAAAGCGAATGCCGGTCAGCCCCGCACAGAGCGCCGCGGCGGTGATCGCATTGGGCACCATGGCCCGCAGCGTCAGCCCGCCGCGCCGGGGCTCGGCCTCGTTCACAGCCGCACGCCGTCGATCAGGGCGGCGCTGCCAATCTCTGCCAGCACGGTTTCGCCCGCGATCACGCGCTGGCCGATCAGCACTTTGGAATCGGTCCCGGCAGGCAAGTACACATCAACCCGGCTGCCGAAGCGGATCAGCCCGACCCGCTGTCCGGCCGCGACCATATCGCCCGGCTTGACGAAGGGCACGATTCGCCGCGCGATCAGTCCGGCGATCTGGGTAAAGCCGATCGCGCGGCCATCGCCGCGTTCGACCAGGATATGCTGGCGCTCATTCTCTTCGCTGGCCTTGTCGAGATCGGCGTTGAGGAACTTGCCGGGGATATAGACCACGCGCCGCACCGTGCCGCCAATCGGCGTGCGGTTGATGTGGACATCGAACACCGACATGAAGATCGAGATCCGCGTCACCGGCCCAGCCGGCAGGCCTGGCGCGCCGCTGCCATCATCCATCACCAGCTCGCGTGGCGGCTCCATCTGCTTGATCAGCGTGACCAGCCCGTCGGCGGGCGAGACCACCAGGTTGTCACCCTGCGGCGTCACCCGCTTGGGATCGCGGAAGAAAGCGGCGATGCATGGCACCAGCGCGGCGAAGGGCCAGGCAATCGTTTCCCAGGCCGCAAAGGCAAAGCCCAGGCTGATTACTGCCGCGATCAGCGCGAACTTGCGCCCTTCGGGGTGAATACTCGGCCAGGACCAGCTCGCCTCGCCCCTGCCCCGGTTATCGACCAGATCGCTACCCATTATGCTGCCTTTCGGACAAAAACTGTGCCGGCCGAATAGCCCGCGCCGAACGAGCAGATCACCCCGACATCGCCGGGCTTCAGGTCCTCGCTATGAAGATGAAACGCGATGATCGAACCCGCGCTGGAGGTGTTGCCGTAAGTATCGAGCACGGTCGGGCTCTCATCCTCGCTTGCCTCGTGACCCAGCACGCGCTGGGCGATCAAGCGGTTCATCCCCTGGTTGGCCTGGTGCAGCCACAGGCGGCGCAAGGCAGCCGGATCATAGCCGAGGTCGCCCGCGTGCTCGGAAATCATCGTTCCGACCATCGGCACAACTTCCTTGAACACCCTGCGGCCTTCCTGGACGAACAGCTTGTCGGGCGCGCCAATGCTTTCGGGATTGGCGCAGTTGAGGAAGCCGAAATTGTTGCGGATGTTGTTGGAGAACACGGTCTTGAGCCGGGTGCCGACGATATCCCAGTGATTGGCGGGGGCCATGTCCTTGGCCTCAACCAGCACCGCGGTGGCGACATCGCCGAAGATGAAGTGGCTGTCGCGGTTCTTCATGTTGTTGTGGCCGGTGCAAATCTCAGGCGAAACCACCAGCACCGAGCGGGCATTGCCGGCGCGAATGAAATCGGCCGCGGTCTGGATCCCGAAGGTGGCCGAGGAGCAGGCGACGTTCATGTCGAACGCAAAGCCCTCGATCCCCAGCGCCTGCTGGATCTCGATCGCCATGGCAGGGTACGGCCGCTGCATGTTCGACGCCGCGCAGAGCACCGCATCGACGTCTTTGGCATCGCGTCCGGCCCGCTTGAGTGCGTCCTCGCAGGCCCTGACGCCCATCTCGGCCATCACCGAGATCTCGTCATTGCTGCGCTCTTCCCAGCGCGGAACCATCACGTCGGGGTCGAGCAGCGATGCCTTGCTCATTACATAGCGCGACTTGATCCCGCTCGCTTTCTCGATGAATTCGACCGAGCTTGGGGCCAGTTCGGTGACTGTCCCGGCGGCGATTTCGGCGGCATGCTGGGCGTTGAAGCGCGCGACGTAGGCGTTGAAACTTTCGACCAGCTCTTCGTTGGAGATCGATTCGCTGGGGGTGAACAGCCCGGTGGCCGCAATAACGGGGATGATTTCGCTCATGGCGCGCCGTCCTACCGGTGCTGCGCGCCTGCCGCAAGCGGTTCGCCATTGACAGCACGCCTTTGCTTCGCCAAATGCGCGCTTCCTCGGCCGGAGGCTCCCTTGGGAGCAACGAAATTCGGGGCAACCCGAACGCCGGCAAGCTGGTGTGGACAGGTGGCCGAGTGGTTAATGGCAGCAGACTGTAAATCTGCCCGCGAGAGCGTACGCTGGTTCGAATCCAGCCCTGTCCACCACCCAGCTTCTTCCTTAATAGCCCGTTCGTCCCGAGCGAAGTCGAGCACGCAACCCCTCGACTTCGCTCGGGGCGAACGGTGATGGGGTGGCCCATATCTTACTCTTTCGATATTGGCAGCCGATGCACAAAGGATTCTCAAGATGACCCGCCGCCCCGAAGACAAACCTACCCGTGCGCTGCGCGGCCGTGCGGGCCGGATGAAGGGCGGACGCGGATCAGGCCGGGCCAGCACCGGCGCGGTCCGGCTGTGGGGCCGCCACGCGGTCGAGGCCGCGCTGCTCAACCCCGAACGCCGCCACCGCAAGCTGTGGGCGACCCGCGAGGGCGTCGCCGCGCTGAATGGCGAACTGCCCGAGAATTTTCCGGTCGAATGGGCAAGCCCCGCCGATCTTGGCCGTCTAGTGACGCGCGATGCGCCGCACCAGGGGCTGGTGCTCGATTGCGACGCGCTGGAGGACGTCTACCTCGAGGATGTGCTGGACGGCGATCCGGCGCGGCCCCTGGTGGTGCTCGATCAGGTCACCGATCCGCACAATGTCGGCGCGATCCTGCGTTCGGCGGCGGCTTTCAATGCCTGCGCCATCGTCACGCAAGACCGCCACGCCCCGCCCGAATCGGGTACGCTCGCCAAGAGCGCATCGGGCGCGCTGGAAGTGGTGCCGTGGGTGCGGGTGGTGAACCTGGCCCGCGCGCTCGACGAGATTGCCGAGGCCGGATACTGGCGGATCGGGCTCGATGGCGCCGACAAGTCCACCCTCGCCGAGGCACTCCCCGCCGGGCCGGTCGCGCTGGTATTGGGTGCCGAAGGCGACGGAATGCGCCACAACATTGTGCAGCACTGCGATGCATTGGCTCGACTGCCCATCTCCAGCGCGATAGAAAGCCTCAACGTTTCCAACGCCGCCGCGATCGCGCTTTACGCCATCGCCGCGCGAAGCTGACAGGGGATAGCCTGATGAAGAACCTGCCCAACCTGCGCCGGATGGCCGCCGCGGGACTTGCCGTGATGCTCTCGCTGGCTGTCGCCGCCTGCTTCGTGATGCCGGGCAAGTTCGCCGCCACGCTCGATCTGCGCAAGGACGGGACCTTCACTTACACCTACAAGGGCGAAATGCTGGTGCTTGGCCTGACCAAGTTCGCCGAGATCGTCATGGCCCCCAAGAAGGCTCCGCCGTTCATGGCCGAGCCTTGCTACAAAGACGATGATGAAACCGAGCGCGACTGCACCAAGGCTGAGATCGCCCAGCAGAAGACGGACTACGACGCGGAGCAGAAGAAGAAGGCCGCGAAGGAAGCCGAAGACCTTGAAATGTTCAAGAAGGCCTTTGGCGGGATCGACCCCAACGATCCCAAGGCAGCCGAAGAAATTGCGGTGCGGATGCGCGGGCAGCACGGCTGGAAGAGTGTGATCTACAAGGGCAACGGCACTTACGAAGTCGATATCGCGATCAGCGGAAAAATGGACCACGATTTCACTTTCCCGACGATCGAGCGGATGCCCGGCGTCACCGCCTTCCTGGTCGCCAACCGCCGCGCCAATGGCGAAGTGCGGATCGATTCACCGCTGATGCAGGCCGCCGCGCTAACCACCCCGATGGGCAACGCCGCGCAGACCGTGATGCAGTCGAAGATGCCCGCCGGTGACATTCCAGACTTCCCGATGGCAAACGGCACTTTCACGCTGACCACCGACGGGGTGATCCTGGCCAACAACACCGAAAAGGGTGCCAAGACAGTGGCAAACGGCAAGCAGCTCACCTGGGTCGTCTCGGGCCACAACCCGATTGCACCCTATGCGCTGATCGGGTTGGGGAACTGATCCGGGCCAGCAAGGCCCTTGCCCGCGGGACCAGCGAATCCTAAGGGCCAAGCCCATGGCCCACCCCGCATCCCCCCTCGCCCGCCCCTTCCCCGCGATGCCCGCTATCGGCGGCGTGACGCTGCGTGTGGCGCGGGCTGGCTACAAGGACTGGGGGCGGTGCGATCTGACCTATGCCGAGCTGGCCGAGGGTACTGCTGTGGCCGGCGTGTTCACGCGCAACGTCTGCTGTTCGAGCGAGGTTGAGCTGGGCCGCGCCAATGTGGCGCAAGGCCGCGCCCGGGCGCTGGTGGTCAATGCCGGGAATTCCAACGCCTTTACCGGCTATCGCGGGCGCGAGGCGGTTGCGGGAATCATGGCGCAGGTCGCCACGCACCTGGGCTGCGGGCAGGAGCAGGTGTTTGTTTCCTCGACCGGGGTGATCGGCGTGCCCTTGCCCAAGGACAAGGCCGAGGCCGGGGTCCGCGCTGCGCTGGTCGCCGCACCGTGCAGCTGGGAAGACGCAGCCAACACCATCGGCACCACCGACACTTTCGCCAAAGGCGCCACCGCCCAGGCCGTGGTCGGCGGCAAGACCGTGACGCTGAACGCGATCATCAAGGGCAGCGGTATGATCGCGCCCGATATGGCGACCATGCTGGGCTACATTTTCACCGATTGCGCGATTGACCCGGCGTTCCTGCAAGAACTGCTGAGCGCAGCCAACCAGCGCACCTTCAGCTGCATCACCGTGGACAGCGACACTTCGACCAGCGACACCGTGCTGGCCTTTGCCACTGGCGCGGCGGGCAACGATCCGCTGACCGGTTTCGACAGCCCCGGCGCCGATGCTTTTGCCGCCGCGCTGGAGGACATTTGCCGCCAGCTCGCCCACCTGGTGGTGCGCGACGGCGAAGGCGCGCAGAAATTCATCGCGGTCAGCGTGACCGGCGCGGTCAGCGATGACAGCGCGCGCAAGGTCGGCCTGGCGATTGCCAACTCGCCTTTGGTCAAGACCGCAATTGCTGGCGAGGACGCCAATTGGGGCCGCGTGGTCATGGCGGTGGGCAAGGCCGGCGAACCGGCCGACCGTGACAAGCTCTCGATCGGCTTCGGCGGCACCTGGTGCGCGCGCGAGGGCCTGCCTTTGGCAGATTACGACGAGGCCCCGGTGGCGGCGCACCTCAAGGGGCAGGACATTTCAATCGAGGTCGATCTGGGCCTTGGCGAAGGCCGCGCGACGGTGTGGACTTGCGATCTGACCCACGGCTATATCTCGATCAACGCGGATTACCGGAGTTGAGACCCAAACGCGCAGCTATCCTTCCCCCCTCCCGCTTGCGGGAGGGGTTGGGGGTGGGTCAGTGCGCCACACAAATGCGGGTTGCTGACCTGACTCACCCACCCCTAACCCCTCCCGCAAGCGGGAGGGGGACTTGACCCAGGCCCTGAACGCCGGCGTCACGGCCGTGCTGCACGAGGCGGCGCAGCGCGCAGTCCTGCCGCATTACCAGCGCCTCGAAAGTCACCAGATCGACGCCAAGGCGGCCGACGATGTGGTCACGGTGGCCGACAAGGAAGCCGAGCTAATTTTGGCCGAGGGCCTCTCGCGCCTGCTCCCCGAAGCCACCATCGTCGGCGAGGAAGCCGCGCATGCCGATCCTGCGCTGCTGGACCGGCTGGGTGATGCGCTGTGCTGGATCATCGACCCGATCGACGGCACCAACAACTTTGCCGCCGGGCGTCCGCCCTTCGGGCTGATGGTCGCGCTGGCCGAAGCGGGCGAGACGATTGCCGGGTGGATCTATGACCCGCTGACCGGGCGGCTGTGCCATGCCCATCGCGGCGCGGGGGCGTGGATTGGCGATGAACGGATTACCGCGCGCACCACTGGCGCCGAGCCGCCGATCGCGGCGATCAGCCTGGTCTTCATGGACCAGGCCAAGCGCGCCGCGATGAAGGACCACATCGCCCCGCACTACACCCTGGTCGATATCCCGCGCTGCGCCGCCGAACAGTACCCGCGGCTGGTGCTGGGGGTGAACGACTGCTCGATTTTCGAGCGGACACTCGCCTGGGATCACGCGCCGGGGGTGCTGTTCGTCAATGAGGCTGGCGGCAAGGTGGCGCGGCCCAATGGGCGGCCTTACCGGGTGGACGAGGCGTATTTGCCGGGGCTGCTGGCGGCGGCGAATCCGGGGCTTTGGGATCAGCTTGCGGAGCGGTTGGCGCAGCTGTAATTCCTCCCCTTCAGGGGAGGGGGACCATGCGAAGCATGGTGGAGGGGCACGCTGAAGATCACCTGACTTGTCCGGCACAATCGGGAAAACCCGCCTGTGCCCCTCAACCACCTTCGGTGGCCCCCCCTCCCCGTTTCGGGGAGGAATTAGAGAACCGACTCCAACCACGCCTTCAACTGCCCCTTGGGCGCTGCGCCCAGCTTCTGCGCAACCGCCTCGCCGTTCTTGAACAGCACCATCAGCGGGATCGACTGGACGCCGATTTTCGAGGGCACCTCGGTGCTTTCCATGATGTCCATCTTGGCGATAGTCACCTGGCCGGCCAATTCCTCGCTGATTTCCTCAAGCGCGGGGGCGATCATCTTGCAGGGGCCGCACCAGTCGGCCCAGAAATCGACCAGCACAGGCTTGTCGGACTTGAGCACATCGGCGTCGAAGCTGGCGTCGGTAACGGCGATAGAAGCCATCGGGAATCTCCTTGGGAACGTGTTGCCACCAATCTAGGCGCACATGCGACGAAGGCAACGCCCGGCTGTGGAAAGCTTTACTCCGCCAGGTCCAACGCCTGCTTGTGCGCGGCCAGCAGCGCAGAGGGAAGTTCGAGCAACATCGGCACTTCGGTGTAGAGCAAAGCCGCCTCGATCACGCGCCCCGGATAGGTCACCTCCAGTGCGGCAGCATAGGCCGCCATCTGGCGCAGGATCGCGACCGGCACTTCGTCCAGGCTGGCAGGCGGACGCCGCGCGGTCTTGAAATCGACCAGACGGATGCGGTCAGGCAGCACCAGCAGCCGGTCAATGGTGCCAGCCACCACTTGCCCACCAACCGTCGCCGCAATCGGCACTTCGGCCAGCGCGCCGGGCGCGAACAGGTCGGCCCAGCCTTTGTGATCGAGCACCTTCAGCGCCGCATCGGCGAGCTCGGCGCGTGCCGGGGCGGCCAGCTCCGCCGCAGCCCGCGCAAGCCAGGCCTGCGCCGCGCCCTTGCGCTCCGCGGGCGGCACATCGGGCAAGCGTTCGAGCAGCCGGTGCAGCAAGACCCCGCGCCGCGCCGCCGCGCCGCCCGAGCCGGGCGGATAGGGCGGATCGTCCGCGCGGTCCTCCCCCAGCGCCGATGGCGACAGCGGGCGCGGCGGCCGCGGCTCAGCGGCGACCGGGCGTTCCAGCCACGGCGGCAGCAAGTCGAGCTCGCCCGCAACCGCTTGTTTGGGCGGGACCGACACTTGCGGCGGGCCGCCGTGGCGCTTTACCGCTACCCAAAGGTCGTCTTCCAGCCAGTCGCCATCAAAAAGCGGCTCGATCCGGGCGTACCAGCTATCGGGATTGGGAGCCTTTTCGCGGCCGTTCAGCGCGCCGCCGATGAACAAAGCTTCCTCGGCACGGGTCATCGCCACATAGAGCAGCCGCCAATGCTCCTGCAATTCCTCGATCTCGGCCTCGGCCTTGGCCTCCGCCAGAACACCAACGGTTTCGGACTTGCGCAGCGCGGGCATCGGGATGGTCTTGCCGCTCAGCACGTCCGGCACATCCAGTGAAGAACCGCGCGCAGCATGGGGATTGTCGGCGGCGTCGGCCAAAATCACAATTGGGGCCTGCAGCCCCTTCGAGCCGTGGACCGTCATCACTTGCACTTCATCGCGGGTTCTGCCGGTCTCGCGCTTGAGCTCGCCCTCGCCAGCATCGAACCAGCGGATGAACATATGCAGGCTGGACACTGCGCTGGCCGAAAAGGCGCTGGCGGCATTGAGCAGTTCGTCGATCGGATCGTTCGCCTCGCTGCCCAACCGCGCGACCAATCTGGCCCGGCCCTGCCACGGGCCCGTCAGCAGCCAGTGCAGCAGTGCTTGCGGAGTGTCATAGTCGGCCCTGCCGAGCAGCGCCAACAGCTGCTCCATCGCCGCATCGAGCACCCCGCCGCGCGGGCGGCGCAAGTGTTCCCACAGGCGCTGGCCCTCGGGCCGATGACCCAACTCAAGCAATTGGTCCTGGCTCCAGCCGATCAGCGGAGAGACCAGCAGGCAAGCAAGGTTGAGGTCATCGAGCGGCTGCGCGGCAAAGCGCAGCGCCGCCATCAGATCGCGCACTGCCAGCGGGTCGCCAAGCCGCAGCCGGTCAACCCCGGCGACCGCAACTTTGGCGGCGTGAAGCCGCGCGACGATCAGGCCCGCCAGCTCCTTGCGCTTGCGCACCAGCACCATGACATCGCCCGGCGTGGCCCGGCGCAAGGTCTTGCCGTCTTTTGCCTTGACCAAGGGATAGCCCTCGACCTCCCAGGTTCTGATCTGCTGGGCGATCCGTTCGGCCAGTTGCCGGTCGCTGCGCGAAAGCCAGGCTTCCTCGCCTTCATCCTCGGTGCTTTCGGCCGGTTCGCCTTCATCGTCCGGAACCGCGCCCAGCACTCGCCACAAGACCACGCTGCCCGGCCGGTCCTGCCCGGCATGGCGCGGCGGGGGCTGGGCGAGTCCGAAGTTTTCGTAGCCGATATCGGTGATCGCGTGATCGACGAATTCGAGCAGCTGCCCCGCGCTGCGATAACTCTGCCCCAAGTCGAGGTCCTGCAATTCGCGCGCCGCGCGATTGGCCCCGAGGCCGATCTCGTTCGCCGCCAATCCGCGCATTGCCGTGCGGACCCGCTCCTTCGCCGCAGCGAAGTTTTCCGGGCTGGTTCCCTGAAAGCGGAAAATCGCCTGCTTGTAATCGCCGACCACGAACAGCGTGCGCAGCTTGTCGGCCTGCGCACCTTCGCCTGCGAAGAATTCCCCGGTCAGCGCATCGATGATCGCCCATTGCGATGCGTTGGTATCCTGCGCCTCGTCAACCAGCACGTGATCGAACTGGCGATCAAGCTTGTAGCGGATCCAGTCGGCCAATTCGTTCGAAGACAACAATCGCGCCGCTTCGCGGATCTGGTCATCGAAGTCGATGTAACCGGCAGCTGCCTTGGCCTCATCCCAGGCCAGCGAAAACTTGCGGCCCAGTTCGAGCGCCGGGGTCAGGAAATCGGCCAGCGCGAGCAAGGCTCGATGGTCTCGCACCGCCAGACTGCTGTTCAGCACCGCAAGTGCGGCCTGTTCGAAATGCTCTTCGAATTTAACGATATAGCGAAGGTTCTTGGGATTGTTTTCAAGTGTGAAAAGCAGCCGGTGCAACTCGTCGAGCCGCTCCAGTCGCTCGGCCGGATCGGCTTCGAGCCAGGCCGCAATAGCCGCGCTGGCGGCCTGGCCGGTCGCCGTGTTCCATTGCCGGTAAGCCGACAAGCAGCATTCGAGCGCATCCACTTCGAACGCCTCATCGCCGCACAGGTCCTCAAGATCAGTGGCGCAGGCGCTGCTTTTCAGCCCGAGCAGGCGCAGCACGCCGCTACGCATCGGCGGTTGCCAGCCGGCCGGGCCTTCCCAGGCCTCACGTGCCTTGGCGCAGCGCAGCAGCCAGGCCGGAACCCGCTCGGGCCCCATCCGGATCGACAGCAGTTCAAGCGCGGAAAGCGTCGCCACGTCGTTGCTCCGCTCAGCTTCGATCAACAAAGTGCCCAGCACTTCGCGCAGCAGCAGATCCCGGTCGCGATCCTCCATCGCCTTGAAGCCGGGGGTCAGCCCGGCCTCGCCCGGAAAGGCCGCCAGCAGCCACTGCGCAAAGGCGTGGATCGTGTCGATCCGCAGGCCCCCGCCAGGGCAATCGAGCACTTCGGCGAACAGCCGCCGGGCGCGCTGTTGCGCCTCGGGCCCATGGTCGGCGCCGATCGCCATCAAGTCCTTGGCCAACTGCGTGGCTTCGAGCCGCACCCAGCGCGCCAGCACTTCGTTGATCCGAGTCGCCATTTCGGTCGCCCCGGCCTTGGTGAAAGTCAGGCACAGCAATTGCTCGGGCCGGACATCGTCCTGCAGCAACAACCGCAACACCCGCGCCGAAAGCACCTGGGTCTTGCCCGTACCCGCCGAGGCCGAAAGCCAAACCACCTCGCCCGGATCGACCGCCGGGCGCTGGTTGCCGCTGAGCGGATGAAGCTCGCTCATGCCCCGCCCTCCCCGCGCGCTTGCCATTCATCCAGCCGCATCAGCTGATCGTAGTCGTTGTAACCGGCAAAATCGGGGTTAAGGCGGGCCTCGAACGGTTCATCACCCTTGATCCACCGGTCGATCGCCTCGATCAGCATCCGCCGGGTTTCAGTGAGGAATTCTGCGCGCGGCAGACCTTTCTTGCGGCCATCGGCGATCGGCTCAGATATGTAGCCAAAGCCGGTCTCGCTCTTGGCACCTTTACCCAACGACCAGTATTCGAAGCCATCAGGCAGGCCGGCCACCCCGGCAAAACCCGATGCCGCCGCGATCAGCCCGAGAGTGCCAAGCTGCAAGGCATAGCCCTTTTCGACCTGCACGCCCGAAGGCGGTTTGCCGGTCTTGTAATCGACGACCACCAGCTTGCCATCGGCCTTGCGGTCGATCCGGTCGGCACGGCCATAGACCCGCACTCCGGCAAGGGTCATTTCACCGTCAATCTCGCTCTTCAAGACTTCGCGCCCTTCGCGCCGGGCCTCGCTCACCTGCTGGACTACCCATTGCAGGCCTTTTTCGAGCCGCGGCCACCACAGGCTGCGGACCAGCGGGTGGGCCTGCATCTTCGACAGTTCCTCGGCTGCGATCGCGTGCAGTTCGCCCGGCTGTTCGCCCGACTGGTGCCAACGCTTCAGCACCTCGTGAACCACCGTGCCTTGCCAGGCCGCGCTGGGATCGGCGTCGAGCGGATCGAGCCGCCTGAGCCGCAGTATCGCGCTGGCGTAGAACTGATAGGGATCGCCCCGCAGCCGGTCGATCGCGGTAACCGACAGCGCGACATCGCGCTGCGCTGGCGAAGGCTTGGGCCTGGGCTTGTGATAAGGCGGCGCAAGTGGTGCCAGGTCGATCCGCCGGGCAAAGTCAACCGCGCGGCGCTCGCGGTGGGCTTCGGCCAGATCGCCCAGCATCGCCTCAACCCGCAGCACGAAGCGGCTGGGGATTACCGGGCCGCCTTCGTCGCGCAAGGCCCAGCTCAGCACCACTTCGGGCGCGCCGAGGGCTCCGGCCAAGTCATGCGCGGCCAGGCCGATCCGGAACTCGCCGCCCGGTACCCCCAGCGCGCGCAGCACGGCGGGGGGCAACAACGGTTCGGGCGACGGACTGGCTGGCCAGGACCCTTCGGTCAGACCCGCACAGATCACCAGGTCGGCGCGGCTCATCCGCGCTTCGAGCAGGCCGTAGATCGCGACGCGCGGATGCTTGCCCCAGGGCGGGCGGACCGAAACGCGGTCCATCGCGTCGCGCAGCACGCCCGGTAGATCGGCAGGCGCGAGCAGTGTTCCGACTTCCTCCGCAGCCCCGCGCAGCTCTTCGACCAAGGCGGCGAGCGCGCGGCCTTCGGCTTCGGCCCACAGCGATGTGCCACACAAGGCCTCGCCCGCGGTGACCAGACGGCCCAGCGCATCGGCAAGACCGATCTGGTCGGGCCAGTCGAGCAAGGGGGCGAAAGTGGCCTCGCACTCGGCCCACCACGCGCCAATAGCCCCATCGCTCTTGGCCAGCTTGGCCGCTGCCGCGCGCAAGGGCTCCAGACCCGGTGCCGGGCGCGGGCCGCGCAGCTGGAGGTCGAGCTTGCGGGCATTTTCCAGCCACTGCGGACGTTCGTCGCCTCGCTTCACCAGCGGGTGAACCAGCAGCGCCAACAACGGGACTGGCGAGGCTGAAGTGGCGACCAGATCGGCCAGCAGCAACAGGACCCGGCCAACCACAGTCTGCGCCAGTGGACGCCCGGCGGTGTCGTCGGCGTCGATATCCCAGCGCCGCAAATGCGCGACGACCCGGCCCGCCAGCCCCCGGTCAGGCGTGACCAGCGCGACCCGGCGTTCGGGAACCTCAAGCGCCTCGCGGATCAGGATCGCAACCGCCTGTGCCTCTTCGCCGGGGTGGGCGCTTTCCATCAGCCGCACGCCCGAAAGGCGGCGCTGAGCGGCGGGGAGATCGACCCAGCTGGCGCTCGCCTCAGGCGGCAGGAACAGGTTGGAAATCGCCCGGCTGCGTTCGGGCGGCGCGGCGGCAAGGCCGGCGCGGTGCCAGGGATCGACCTCGTCGCGGCTGAGGCCCATGCGGTTGAGCAGCAGCTTCAGATGGTACTGCGGATGAGTCGCGGCATCTTGCTCGGCAAAGGGCGCTTCACCCTCGCTGGCTGGCGCGCCCGCACGCCCCAGCATGTCCCACACCGCACCATCCAGCGCCAGATCGAGGTCGGGCAGGATCACCGCACCGTTCGGCAAGTCGGCCACCGCGCGCAAAAGCCCCGCGAGCGCAGGCGAGGCGCTGGTCACCCCGGCAGCGACCACCGGCAGTTCCGGCGGTACCTCGCGCCAACGCTTGGCCGCACGCTCGAACAGCAGGTTCCGCCGCACCGGGGCATCGACCTCGCCGCGCGAGGCCAGTTCAGCCAGCCAGAAGGCCTGAACCCGCGCGAACAGCCGGGTCGCCTCGCGCCAGTGTTCGGCGAAATCGCCGACGATCCCGGCGACGCGTTCGTCGAGAAGATCGCCGAGTTCGATCCCTTCGACCGCCAGCCGGTCCATCGTCCGGCCCATGTCGAATGCCAGCCGCAGCAGGCCGGGCGCCTTGGGGGCCTTGTCGCCCATTTCCTGTCGCAGCAGCTCGGCCAAACGCAGCCAGCGGCGCGTGGGATCAGCAGCAGGCGGAACCTCGCTCCCCGCGCCCAGCGGGTCGAGCAGCGGGCCCAGCGTTTCGTCGAGATCGAGATCGCCGACCAGCGCCATGCGCGGCAGCAACATGCCCCCGCCTGACAGCCGCACAAATGCCTCGGTCACGATCCGCATGGCGCGGGCGCTGGGGAGCAGCAGCGTCAGTCGCGCCAGCCCCAGTTCGGGCTCGGCGTAACGCGGGATCAGCCCCGCCACCAGCGCGTCGGCAAAGCCGCGGTGCGCGGCGATCGAATAGACGTTTGGCGGGCGGCGCTCAGCCATAACCAAGCTTGGCTTCGGTCATCCCGATCGCTTCAGGATAACCGACGTCGAACCAGTCGCCATCGTGGACCAGACCATAACAGCGGCCTTTGGCGATCGCCCGGTCCCAGAACAGATTGGTCGAAAACACCTCGCCCGGAGGATCGGTGACCACATGCCGGGCGAGCATCTGGATCCCGGTCCAAACATAGGGCCGCGCCCGCTTGGGCCCAGCGCGTGAGAGACGGCCTTCGGCGTCGATATCGAAATCGCCCTGCCCTTGCGTATTGCCGGCATGTTCGAACGGCACCACCAGCATCAGCACGTCCATCCGCTCCGCATCCCACATCGCCGCCATTCGGTGCAGCGCATGCTCCTGGGTATCGGCGAACCAGTTGTCGGCATTGATGCAGAAGAACGGATCGTCCGGGATCAGCGGCAAGGCCTTGACCAGCCCGCCCCCAGTGTCGCGCAGCAAGTCTCGCTCGTCCGAAATCGCGACATCGAAGTCATCGGCATTGGCCGCCAGGTGCGCTTCGATCTGGTCGGGGAAATAGTGGACGTTGACCACGATCCGCCCCACCCCGGCATCGCGCAGCAGATCGAGCACATGGTCGAGCAACGTGGTCCCAGCCACTTCAATCAAGGGCTTGGGCTTGCTGGCGGTCAGCGGCATCATCCGCGTGCCCTTGCCCGCAGCCATGATCATCGCTGAGCCCGGCATGGTCATACCGGCCATTCGCCCCCGCCGACTTGGCGCAAATGCTGCGGAATGTTGGCATCGAACCACTGCGCCACCGGCTCCAGCGCGGGGTGGCTCAGATCGCGTTCGAGCAGCGCCCAAACGCGCGGGATATAGCCCAGGTACTTGGGCTTGCCGTCGCGCTTCCACAACCGCACGAAGATGCCGACAATCTTGGCGTTGCGCTGCGCACCCAGCACCGCATAGTCGGCCAGGAAATCCGCGCCCACGCCGGTCTGCTCGACGTAGTAGTCGAACATTTCAGCCTCCAGCTCGGCCGAAACATCGCGGCGCGCATCCTGCAGCAGCGAGACCAGATCATAGGCCTTGTGCCCGTTGAGCGCGTCCTGGAAATCGAGCAGGCCCTGCTTCTTCGTGCTGCCCAGCAACATGATGTTCTCGGCATGGTAATCACGCAGCACGCAAACCCCAGGGCGCTGGCGCGGCAGCAGCTGGCTGAGCACTTGCTCCCAGGCGCTGGTATAGCTCGCGGCGTCGACATGGACACTTTGCGCCGGGCAATACCATTCGGTCAGCAGCCGCGCCTCGCGCAGATATTCGCTGAGCGAATAGTCGAGGAACGGGCCGGGCGGCAGGCGGTGCAGATCGACCAGCGTATCGATCGCCGCGCGATAGACCGCCTGCTGATCGTCGGGCCACGCATCAACATATTCGCGCATTCGCACGTCGCCGAAGTCTTCCAGCAGAACCAGCCCGCGCGTGGCATCCTCGGCCAGGATATGCGGCGCGCGCATGCCATTGGCATCGAGCCATTTGGCCGAGCGCAGGAACGGTGCGGGGTCTTCATTGGGCGGCGGGGCGTCCATCAGCATGGCCGATTTTTCGCCGCGCCGGATCCGGAAATAGCGCCGGAACGAGGCATCGCCGACCAGCGGCTCCACCTCCGCGCCTCCCCAGCCGACAGTGGCAAGGAACTGGTCGATACCCTCGGGAAGTGCCTGGCTCATGGCAAGCGCCCTAGCCAATCAAGCCCCGGTTCGACAATGGCAATCCTGCCGCTTTCCGCACTTTCCAGCCGGATCGACAGGCAACCGGGTTCATGCGCGAAACCGCCGGCATGCTCGGGCCATTCGGCCAGCAAGACAGCGCCATCGCGATAGTCGTCGAGGCCCAGCTCTTCCGCCTCGGCCGGATCGTTCAGGCGGTAAAAGTCAGCATGGACCAGCGGCAGGCGCAGTTGCGGCGGATCATAGGTTTCGATGATCGCAAAGCTGGGCGAAGGCACCTCGCCTTGATGCCCCAAGGCGGCGATCACTGCGCGGGCCAAAGTGGTCTTGCCCGCACCCAGCCCGCCCGACAGCGCGACGACATCGCCGGGGCGCAGCCGCGCCGCGATCCGCGCGCCAAAGGCCTGGGTTGCGGCTAGGTCGGGGAGGCCGACAATCACCAGCCCCCCTCCCGCTTGCGGGAGGGGTTAGGGGTGGGTAAGTTGGACTTCGCCAGTTGGTGTTTGCGCGCTGGCCCACCCCCGACCCCTCCCGCAAGCGGGAGGGGGGAAGAAGTTGCAAGCGCTCCCATCACGGCAATTCCACAATCGCCGCGGTGCCCTGGCCGGGTTCGGACATCAGCTGCAAAGTCCCGCCGTGGGCCTCGATCAGCTGGCGCGCGAGCGGCAGGCCGAGGCCCTGGCGGCGCTCAACCCCCTTGCCGTCGGCCGAAACCTTGATCCCTTCCATCGCCCGGGCGAGCGTGGCGGGGTCCATCCCGGCGCCATTGTCCGAAATCACCACTTGCGACTTGCCCTTGCGGCCCGAGGCCTCGACCAGAACGCGCCCGCCCGGCGGGGTTGCGGCAATGGCATTGTCGATCAGGTGCCCGATGGCGCGACCCAGCCGCCGCCGGTCGCCGGTGATCCGCCCCGCGCCCTTGTCGCCGCGCAGGTCGAGCGTGAGGCCCGCCTCCTTGATCCGCCCCGCGCGCTCTTCGACCAGCGCCTTGACCAGCGCGAAGACATCGACCTCTTCCTGCGCCAGCGGCAGCATTCCGGCCTCGCTTTGCGAAAGGTCGAGAACGGATTCGATCTGCTCGCCAAGCCGTTCAACCGATTGGAGAATGGCCGAAATATATTCTTTGCCGCTGTCGGACAGATCGCCGCCCAGCCCGGCCTGGAGCAGCTCGGCAAAGCCGCCGATCGACGTCAACGGCGTGCGGAATTCATAGCTCATGTTGGCCAGGAACCGCGTCTTCATCGCGTCGGCCTCTTCCAGCGCGGCGTTGCGCTGTTTGAGCGCTTCAGCGGCCTTCTGTGCATCGGTGATATCGAGCACGGTCAGCAGGCCGTTGCCATCGGGCAGCGGCACACCGGCGAATTGCAGCGTGCGCCCGTCCTTGAGCACCGCCTTGCCATGCGTCTGGCGCCGGTCGAGCGTCGCGGCGCGGACCACGTCGCCAACCTGCTTGGCCTTGATCGGACGGTCGAGCTTGCGGGTGATTTTCTCCAACAGCAGTTCGATCTTGGGGTGAGTGTCGAGGAAGTCGTTCTCGAGCCCCCAGTCAGCCGCGAAGCGCCGGTTCCACAGCTGCATCCGCCCATTGGGGGAGAACACCGCGAGCGATTCGAACAGGCTGTCGAAAGTGGCAGTGCGGGTGCGCAGCAGGGTGTCGCGCGCGGCGGACAGTTGCAGCTGCTCGGTCCGGTCTTCGGCGATCAGGGTCAGCCCGCCGTCGGGCAGCGGCTGGGCGACGATGCGCAGGTGCGTGCCGTCTGACAGCACCCAGGCCTCTTCCTGCGCCGCGCTGGCCAGGAACCAGCCTGCGCGTTCGCGCCGCCAGGCCGGGAAGTCGCGCGCTTCGGGCAGGCGCCCGGCATCGCGGGCCAGATCGAGCAGGCGCTCGAACGGCGGCAGGTCGAGCATCGCTGCGTTGGACAGCCCAAAGATCCGCTGGAACGGCGGGTTGGCGAAGACCATCTGCCGCTTGGCATCGAATTGCGCGACCCCGGCTGAAAGCTGCGCCAGGGTGGCGCGCTGGGCATCGCGGAAGGCCTTGAGCTCGCGCCCCAGCTCTTCCATTTCCTCGACATCGACCGCGTAACCGGCGACGCCTTCGGTTCCCAGCGGCAAGTCGGACACGCGCAGCGCGCGGCGCTGGCCGTCGATCGTGGCGGAAACCATCCGTTCGATCGGCAGCTGCTTGGCGGCGGCCTGCAGGGCGATCTGTTTGGCGGTCAGGCCATCGACACTCTCGACCAGCTCGATCCCGTCGGCCACCACTTGCCGCGCATCCTGCCCGGCGACGGCGCGGACATAGGCGTGGTTGACCAGTTGCAGAGCGCCGTCACTGCCGCGAAACCACATCGGCATCGGCGCCGCTTCGATCAGGCCCACCAGCGCCGCGAAATCGCAGCGCGCGCGGGCGGCATCGTCGCGCAACTGGACCAGCTCGCTCTCGCTGTCGGAAAAGTCGAACACCCAAACCAGGGCCGCGCCGCCCGGCGAAACCGCCGGATCAGCCAAATGCCCACGCAAGGCCAAGCTGCGCTTTGAGCCGCGCGGCGTGACCACCAGCCGGAACGGCGCGGCAGTGCGCTGAGTGCGGCGCACGGCTTCGGTCAGCTCCTCGAGCTGCTCCTTGGTCAGCCCACCCCCGCCGCCGTCAATCCGTCCGCCGTCGAGTTCGGTCAGGAACTGCGGCACCGCATCCAGCCCCAGCCAGTTGGCCAGCCGCTGCGGCGCCTCGATCTTGCCATCAACCCGGACCAAGAGCGGCAAGGCCGGGCTTTCATCGACCATCCGCGCCAGCCGCTTGGCATGACGCAACCCCGCTTCAGCCTTCCGCTCCCGCCCGCGCGCGCTGGCCACCGCCCACAAGGCCGCCAGCGTCCAGGCCGCCAGCAGCAGCCCCAGGATCACCAATGCGGTCGGGGTTAGGATCATGGCCGACAGCTATGCGCGGCGGGGCGGGAAGGCAAGCGTATGACCAAGTTCCTTCCCATTTTCACGAAGTGCAAATGGGGAGGTGGCATTTGCGTAGCAAATGACGGAGGGGCCTCGGCCGTTGCGCCAAAGCCCCTCCGTCTCGGCCTAAAGGCCGATCCACCTCCCCATTTGCGCTGACGCGAAAATGGGAAGGAACTTTTGGATTCTTAGTACCGATAGTGATCCGGCTTGAACGGCCCAGCGGTCGGCACGCCGATATAGTCCGCCTGCTTCTTCGACAGCTGGGTCAGCTGCACCCCCAGCTTTTCCAGATGCAGCGCCGCGACCTTTTCATCGAGGTGCTTGGGCAGCACATAGACGCGGTTTTCATAGTCGTCGTTCTTGGTGAACAGTTCGATCTGGGCCAGCGTCTGGTTGGTGAAGCTGGCGCTCATCACGAAGCTGGGGTGGCCGGTGGCGCAGCCCAGGTTGACCAGGCGGCCCTTGGCCAGGATGATGATCTGCTTGCCGTCCGGAAACTCGACCAGGTCGGTACCGGGCTTCACTTCGGTCCACTTGTAATTGTCGAGCGCGGCGATCTGGATCTCGCTGTCGAAGTGGCCAATGTTGCAGACGATGGCCATCGGCTTCATCGCCTTCATGTGTTCGGCGGTGATCACGTCCTCGTTGCCGGTGGCGGTGACGAAGATGTCGCAGCGCTTGACCGCCTCTTCCATGGTGACGACTTCATAGCCCTCCATCGCCGCCTGCAGCGCGCAGATCGGGTCGATCTCGGTGACCATCACCCGCGCGCCGCCCTGGCGCAGCGAAGCGGCCGAGCCCTTGCCGACATCGCCGAACCCGGCGACGCAGGCAACCTTGCCGGCCAGCATCACGTCGGTCGCGCGGCGGATCGCATCGACCAGCGATTCCTTGCAACCATAGAGGTTGTCGAACTTCGACTTGGTGACACTGTCGTTCACATTGATCGCGGGGAACGGCAGCTTGCCGTCCTTGGCGATCTGGTAAAGCCGGTGAACCCCGGTGGTGGTTTCTTCCGACACGCCCTTGATGTGCGCAACCGACATGGTGAGATAGCCCGGCTTCTTCTTCATGAAGGCCTTGAGCGCGCGGACGAATTCGATTTCTTCGGCGTTGCTGGGTTCGAACAAGTCTTCGCCCGCCTCAACCCGCGCGCCCCACAGCGCGAACATGGTGGCATCGCCGCCGTCATCCAGGATCATGTTGGCAGTGCGGCCCGAGCCATCATCCCAATCGAAGATCGAACCGACATAGTCCCAATAATCAGCCAGGCTTTCGCCCTTGATCGCAAAGACCGGAATCCCCGCAGCGGCGATCGCTGCGGCGGCGTGGTCCTGGGTCGAGAAGATGTTGCAGGTGGCCCAGCGTACTTCAGCGCCCAGCGCGGTGAGCGTCTCGATCAGCACCGCGGTCTGGATCGTCATGTGCAGGCTGCCGGTGATCCGCGCGCCCTTCAAAGGCTGCGAAGCGCCAAATTCCTCGCGCAGCGCCATCAGGCCGGGCATTTCGGTTTCGGCGATCCGGATTTCGGCGCGGCCATAGTCGGCAAGGCCGATATCGGCGATCACATAGTCCTGGGCGGCTTCGATGGTGGCCACGGGTGAGCTCCTCGCAAAAATGGCTGGGCGCCCGCCGCAAAGCAAAAGGCGGCACCCCGAATGACGCCGCCCTTAGCCGCTTGCCTCGCCGGAGGCAAATATAACGATATCTTTATATCACTGCGCCGAGCGAGTGAGGCGGAGCGGATGCAACTGCCGCTCGCCCCACCCCTCGCCCGACGGTCAGCGCACCCATGCGAGGTTGCGCGAACCGGTCTGCAGCAAATCGTCGGCCGCTTCGTAAAGCGGGGCGACGCCGCGCATGCTGGCCAGTGTGCCCGTCACCTGCTTGAGCTGCGCGCAGTTGAGCCAGGGGTGGCCCTGCCCATACTGATTGGCCATCTGCACGCTCAACTTGTCGAGCGCTCGGTTGGCGCCGACCGGGCCGTACTGGCGGGTGTAATCGGCCTTGAGCGACTGCGCGGCGGCGTTGAGCGCGCCAATATGGTTGGTGGTAAAGCGGCCGTATTCGGCCGTGAAATTGTCCGCAGTCTTGCGGCAGCGCAGCCCGGTGACCATCAGCATGATGTCCAGCTTGCGCAATTTCTCCGCCGAACCCATGCCTCCAGCTGCGGCCGGAAACGAAACCAGCATACCCAGTGCGGCGAGGCTTGCCGCGACCCCTTTGATTTTCATGTGCAGTCTCCCGGCGAGCCCCTGCCCGCGAGAGCCATCCTCGGTCAATGGGTTTACCCAATCTTAAAGCGGGGCAGTAAAGCGAATTTAACCATGCGCGTTCCCGTTGCGGAGCGCCGTTCTGTGCCTATATGTGGCGAGGAAACCGCAACAATCGTCCCAAGGAGAATTTGCATGACAATCGCAGTTGGCGACAAGCTGCCCGACGTGAAGCTGGTCAAGGCGACCGAGCAGGGCCCCGAAGCCGTCCAGAGCGCGGACTATTTCGCCGGCAAGCGAGTCGCGCTGTTCTCGGTTCCGGGTGCCTTCACCCCGACCTGCTCGGCCAAGCACCTGCCCGGCTTCGTCGAAAAGGCCGCTGAGCTGAAAGCCAAAGGCATCGACGAAATCGTCGGCACCGCGGTCAACGATCCGTTCGTGATGGGCGCGTGGAACAAGGCTTCAGGATCGGACCAGATCACCATGCTGGCCGACGGCAACGGCGACTTTGCCGAAGCCCTGGGCCTGACCATGGATGGCAGCGCCTTTGGCCTGGGCAAGCGCGGCCAGCGTTTCGCGATGGTGGTGAACGATGGAACCGTCGAACAGCTCCATGTCGAGGCGCCGGGCGAGTTCAAGGTGTCGAGCGCGGAATACGTTCTCGAACAGCTGTAGAATTACAGGGACTGAAGCATCACTTGAAGCCCTTCCCCGGTGGGGAAGGGTTGGGATGGGGGTTCTGCCCTCTCGGGCGTGGAGCCCCCACCCCGACCCCTCCCCGCTGGGGAGGGGCAATTCCCACGCAAACATCGATCTATGAATTGCCGGGAATCGCGTAGGTCACTGTCGACTGAGCAACTATGTTTGCCTCGTCATCCTGCCACAGCACCACATCGACCGTCGCCAGCCGCTTGCCCAGTTTGAGCAGGCGGGCATCGGCATGGAAGGTCCGTAGCTGGACCCCGCGCAGGAAGCTGAAGTTGAGGTTGCTGGTCACCGCCATGGCAACCGGGCCGATATGCGCAAGGATCACCGCATAGGCGGCGTGATCGGCAAGCCCCATCTGGGTCGGGCCAGAGACAAGGTTGCCCGGCCGCAAGTTTTCTTCAGCCGGATCGAACACCACCCGCGCCCGGCCCGGCGCGATTTCGGTAACCCGGGTTTGACTGCCGCGCTGGGGAAAAGCCTGCGCGAAAAACGCGGCCATGTCCTCAACAGACATGACTGGCTTGAAAGCGGCCACGCTCAATACCCCATCAGGCTCAGCACTTCCTTGCGGCTGCGGTGGTCGTCCAGGAAACAGCCCATCAGCCGGCTGGTGACCATGCCGACGCCCGGGGTCCTGACCCCGCGCCCGGTCATGCAGCCGTGCTGCGCCTCGATCACCACGGCCACGCCGTGGGGCTGGAGGTTGTCCCAGATGCACTGCGCCACTTCGGCGGTCAGCCGTTCCTGGATCTGGAGCCGCTGGGCAAAGCCATGCAGCACCCGGGCAAGCTTGGAGATCCCGACCACTTTGTCCTTGGGCATATAGGCAATCGCGGCCTTGCCGGTGATCGGGGCCATGTGGTGTTCGCAGTGCGACTGGAACGGAATGTCCTTCAGCAAGATCAGTTCGTCATAGCCGCCCACTTCCTCGAACTGGCGAGCCAGGTGGTGGGCCGGATCTTCGCCATTGCCCTGGCAATATTCCTTCCATGCGCGGGCGACACGGGCCGGAGTATCGAGCAGGCCTTCGCGGCCGGGATCGTCGCCCGACCAGCGGATCAGCGTGCGGATTGCTTCCTGCACGTCTTCGGGCACCGGCAGCTTGGCCATCGGTCCACCATCGCCGCAGTCACTGTCGCAACTCATCGCCGTCTCCATTCGCGCGGGGACTTGAGGAAGCCGCCCCGGCGGAACAACCCGCGCCGCTTGCTGAACGGCTCGAACAAGTCCTCGGGCCGCTCGGGATCGAGCAGCGCATTGTCGGCTATTGCTTTCTCTGCATCTGTCAGCGGACGCAAGAAAAAAGGCGCAACATACTTGCCCTTTCTGGGGGCCTTTTCGATCAAATCGATCATCGAGGGATTGCTTGCCAGCGCCGCCGCTACTTCTTCGTACGTCAGCCCGGTGTGCTCAGCCAGCAGGGTGATCCTGATCTGGCGGATTGCAGGAACGGCATGCTCATTGCCGGGCCGCGCGGCGTCGATGAACAGATCGCATTCGCTGTCGAGCCCCATCGAGCGGTTGTTCATATTGGCCGAGCCGATCCGCACCACTTCGTCATCGACGATCATCACTTTGGAATGAATGTAGATCGGCGTCCTGGCGGCATTGTAGGGGATGAAGATGCGGAAGCGGTTCGCGGGATCGTGCTCGGCAATTGCATGACACAATTGCACCCGCGCGCCGTCCATCGCGGTCTGCTCCAGCCAGCCAGAGGATGTTTCGGGATTGATCAGGACAATCTCGGGCGGATCGGGCTGTGACAGGCGGCGGGCCACCGCCTCGGCCACCGCGCGGCTGGCGAAGTATTGGCTCTCGGCATAGATGAAGCGGCGCGCGCGCAGGATATGTTCGACAAACAGCGCTTCGATCTCGCGAAGTTCAGGCAGGCCGTTCCAGGCAGTGCGGGTGCGCGCGATCCCTACTTCGACATCGCGGAATTCGGCTTCGAGCCTCTTGGGCCAGGGGCTGTCCGCTTGGGCCGCGCAGGGCAGCAACGGCGATCCGCCCGCCAGCAGCCAACGCTGGCGACCCAGTTCACCCAGCGCCGCCGCCGCCTCGCCTTCGACCAGCATGGTCAGATCATGCCAGGGGCCATAGAGCTTGGTGCCATAGGGTCTGCGCCGCCGCGGATCCTGTTCGAGGTGTTCGGGCGTGTCCCAGCGGTCCGACGTCATGTCGATCCCGCCGCAGGCCGCGAACATGTCATCGATCACCACGATCTTCTGGTGATGACTGCACCCCACCGGGTGCGCAGCATCGAACTTGAAATCGATCGAAGGGTTGAGCAGCCAGCGGATCAGATCGATGATCATCGACCCGCGCAGCAGAAATTTGAGCGCGCCGAAATTCCATTTGAGCAGCCGCACTTGCAGCCCGGGTCTGCGCTGGCACAGCCAGACCACGAAGGCCCCCAACCGCGCCGGTTTGACCCGCTTGCGCGGCAGGTTCCAAAACCGCCGCCCGCTGCCCAGCCGCATCCGGGTGTCGAAATCCCAGCCGATCAGGTGGATCCGCTGCTGCGCGCCGAGCATCGCCTGCTGCATCAGCGTGAAATAGGCCGCCGCATCGATCACCACATGCGCACGGTCAGCGCGGACATAGCGCCAGACCGATGGCGATACGGCGGGATCGGGATCGTTGGGGTCCATTGTGCTGCTTCTATCCACCGCTGCCTGCCGCGTCACGCGTGGCTTGCGCTTTTCCTTTGCGCGGCCTTGTGACATCCCACGGCCATGGACCAGCCCGCCCCGCCCCTGCGTCACGCCGTGCTGTTGCTGGCGCTGGTCGCGGCTGTGGCGGGTTGGCTCTATCTTGATCGGCTCGGCACCCCGCAGTCCCCGGTCTGGGACGAAGCCTATCACCTGCCGACAACCGCGCGCTACCATCAGGGCATTACACACTATGCCACCCACCCGCCGTTGGGGGCCATGCTGATCGCGGCCGGGGACAGCCTGAGCGAACGCAACCGGAATGCCGACTGGCAAAGGATCGGGGCCGAGCGCAAGACCGCCGCCGCGGCCATGCCGGCCGACTTCGACTATGCCGGCCCGCGCCTTGCCCCTGCCCTGTTCGGGATCGCCGCCGCGCTGCTGTTTGCCGTGCTGATGCTGCAATTAACCGGCAGTGCGGTTGCCGCCGGGCTGCTTTCACTGCTGGTCCTGGCCGATACGGCATTGCTGGTCCAGTTCCGCTCGGCCCAGCTCGATCCGTTCCAGCTGACTTTCGCGCTGGCCGCTGTGCTCGCCGCGCTGCGGGTGCAGCGCAGGCAGGACCTGGCCGGCTATGCCCTGTTCGGGCTGTTCGTCGCGCTGGCGGCCATGGTTCGGATCAACGGGCTGATGCTGGGCGCGATGGTTCCGGTGATGCTCTGGCCGCTACTGCGTAACCGTCAGTGGCGCGCCGTCGCCTCGCGCTGCCTTGCCGGGGGCGGAGCTGCATTGCTGGCGGCGCTGCTGGTGATGGGCGCATGGCTGAACGCGTCGAAACTGCCGCCCGCTGCCGCCACCCCGGTCGGACAGCGCGACATTGCCTTCGATGCCCCCAGCCGCGCCGAGGTCTATCGCACCGGCACCTGGTCGCCGGGCGATATGGCCGACGCTGCAGAAGGGATGCAGCGCGCGATGGCGCATGACCTGGCGGCAATCCCGGCCAGCGATCCCCACGGGTCGCACCCCTGGCAGTGGCTGCTGGGCAAAGGCATGATCCTCTATAACGCCGACCGGACCAGCGGCACGCTCCATTCGATCGCACTGGTCCCCAACCAGGCAGCCTGGCTGATCGCGCTGCTGGGAGTGCTGACCAGCCTGCTCCCCGGACGGCTGCGGCAGAGCCCGCTGCGGGCCATGTTGCTGGCCGGCTGGCTGGGCAACATGGCGCTGCTGCAATGGCTCGATGCCGTGCGCGTGCTCTATAGTTATCACTACTTCATCCCGTTGCTGCTGGGCCATGCCATGGCCGCGCTGGAATGGAAGCACCACGGCCTGCCGCGCCGCCCGGCTTTGGTGCTGGCGGTGGTCGTAGCCGGGTTCGGCGCGATCGCCTGGCCGCTGGCGACCTACCGCGCCGCGCCAGACTGGCTCTGCGCGGCCGGGCTGGCGCAATGCGGGCCGGTGCAACCTTAGCTTGCCGCCCGCGCGGCCTTGCGGCACAACCGACCCGAATGCGCCCTACCGACGTCCCTACCCCGCCTGCGCCGCCAGTACGGCTGTCGATCGGCGTTACCGGCCACCGCGCCGGGCATCACCATTTCGCCGAAAGCGGAACGCGCATCGCCGCCGTGATGACGCAGCTGTTCGATCTGATCGACCGCGCCATTGCTCAGGCTCCCAGCCGCGCCGTGCTGGGCAGTTTCGCACAAACCCGGATCCACACCCTGCTGGCCGACGGGACCGACCGGATGGCCTCGGTGATGGGGCTCGATCGCGGCTATGAACTGGTCGCGCCTTTGCCGTTCGGCCGGCGGCTCAACCGCGCGATCAACTCGCTGACCGATGACCCGGCCGATGCCCGTCGCTTGCTGGCGGGCGAGGATGCACGCGATCCCGCGACGCAAGAGCACGCCGCCGCGATCCGCGCGCTGTCTGACCGCGCCCGGCTGTTCGCGCTGGCCGATGCCGATGAACGGATTGCCACGCTGTTCCTGGCCAAGCTCGATAGTCCTCAAGACAGTACAGCCGCCGCGCTTTATGCGGCCGAGGCTTCGCGCCGGGTGGCGCTGGCAGGTCGGATTCTGGTCGAACAGTCGGATCTGGTGATCGGGGTCTGGGACGGGGTGACCACCGCGCATGTCGGCGGCACCGGCCACACCATCGCCACCGCGCTCGATCTGGGCGCGCCAGTGCTGTGGATCGATCCGGCCCGGCCTGAAGACTGGCGAATCCTGAGCGGGCCCGAAGCGCTCGCCACCACTGCAGGCCCAGGCGATCCCGGCAGGCGTGAGGCGGCGCTGACCGCGCTGGTCCATCACGCGCTCAATCCCGGATCCGATCCCGAAGAACCCGGCTTCGCCGCGCTCGATGCCGAACGCTGGCGCGACAGGAGCAGCCGCCTGGCCCATGCCTATCGCCGGGTCGAGGCGCTGTTCGCCGGGCATGGCTTCAAGCACGCCCTGCGCGGCCTGACCCAGCGCTATGAGCGCCCCGAGGCGATCGCGACTGGCAGCGGGGCGCAATTCCTTGGCCAGGCGCGCCAATTGCCTGGTGCCGACCCGGACCATGTCGAGTCGATCGGCGACCGGATCATGCAGCGCTTCGCCTGGGCCGAAGGGATCGCGGCCCGGCTTTCGGATTCCTATCGCGGCGGGATGACGATCAATTTCGTGCTTTCAAGCCTGGCGATTGTTGGCGGGATTTCCTACCTGCCATTCGTCGGGGCCGATCAGAAGTGGCTGTTCGCCCTGGCCGAGCTGCTGCTGCTGTGCGGGATCCTGGCGATCACTTACTTCGGCCGCCGCCGCAGATTGCACAGCCGCTGGTTCGAAGCGCGCCGCGTGGCGGAATACCTGCGCCACGCACCGCTGCTCTTGGTGCTGGGCACGGCCCGTCCGCCCGGCCGCTGGCCGCGCGGGGCCGATGCCAGCTGGCCCGAATTCTATGCCCGGCAAGTGCTGCGCGATGTCGGGCTGCCGCGCGTGGCGATCGGGCAGGACTATTTGCGCCAGGTGCTGACCGGCCCGCTGGCCGATCATGTCCACGGCCAGCGTGACTACCACCTGGCCAAGGCACAGCGACTGGCGAGCGTCCACCACAAGCTCGATACACTGTCCGGGCGCCTGTTCCAGCTCGCGGTGGCCGCCGTCGCGCTCTACCTTGCGCTACGCGGGCTCGAGGCGCTGCACGTGGTTTCGGCCCAGCTGGTCGAAGGGCTGTCGAAGTATTTCACCGTATTTGGCGTGATGTTCCCTACCTTCGGCGCGGGGATCGCCGGGATCCGCTACTTCGGTGATTTCGAACGCTTTGGCGACATTTCTGAAGTCACCGGCGAAAAGCTCGAAGCCATCGCCCGGCGCATCGCGCTGCTCGCCCAGGCCCCGGCCGGCAAGCTCAGCTTCGGCGAAGTGATCGAACTGGTCCACGCTGCCGACGATGTGGTGGTCGGCGAAATCGAGAACTGGCAGGCGGTGTTCGGCGGCAAGCAGATCGCAGTGCCAGTCTGACCGGCACAAAAAGGGCCCACCTTGCGGTGAGCCGTTTTTGCAATGGCGCGCCCGGAACGATTCGAACGTCCGACCCTCAGATTCGTAGTCTGATGCTCTATCCAGCTGAGCTACGGGCGCGCATTGGAAGGGCGCACATAGGGGCGTCGATGCACCTTGGCAAGGTGCTAATTCGCCTCTTCCAGCAGTTGTTTCACAGCCCTGGCAAGCGGCACATCGAGCGGCGGCATGGCCAGTGCATCCAGCTCGCCGGGCCCGAACCAGCCCAGCGCTTCGGCATCGAGGCAGGCAGGCGTGCCGTACCATTCGCGGCAAGTGTAAAGCGATATGACAATCCCGGCCGCCGGGTCTGATGCCTCGGCCAGAGGCGCGAGGTGACCCGGATCGAGCACCAATGCGAGCTCTTCGCGAATCTCGCGCAGCAGCGCGCATTCCCGCGTTTCTCCCGTTTCGACCTTGCCGCCGGGAAATTCCCACAGCCCGCCATGCTGGCGCCCCGCAGCGCGCCGCTGCATCAGCACCCTGCCCTCCGGAGCGATCAAGGCCACCGCAACCACGTCGATCAATGTCGGAATTTTTTTCAAAGCCGTTCGATCCTTAAACCAAATCTTAGGGATGAACACCGTAAGCCCCGCTGATCTGCACCCATATTTATGGCGGAGACCGGGTCCGATGAAAGCATTCCTGACAAAGCTGCTGCGCGACCAGCAAGGCACCTCCGCCATCGAAATGGGGCTGATTTGCTCGCTTATCGTCCTGGCCATGCTGACCGCGCTCGAGAACTTCGCAGGCGAAAGCCAAATCACCTGGAACACGATCTCAAGCAAGGTCCAAAACGCGACCAGCGGGAGTTAAACATTTCGCAAGACTTTAGCCTTAATCCGGTAATCGCTCGATCCGGGTGACAGGGAAAGAGCCGGGTAATCTAGACTGCCAACAGGAGACTGACCATGAAGTTCATTAACAAGCTGTTCCGTGACGAAGCTGGTGCGACCGCCATCGAATATGGCCTGATCGCTGCTCTGATCGCCGTTGCCGCCATCACTGCCATGCAGGGTCTGGGCAACGAACTGCAGACCACCTTCAACACCACTTCGTCGGCCATGCAGAAGGCCAACACTTCGGCGTAAGCTGAAGGCCTGACGGCTGAATAGCGAGGGGCGGCTGGGAAACCTGCCGCCCCTTTCGTTTGTGTAGAATGCGCGAAGCTCAGTAAGTTACAATCTTCACTTTCTGCCCCACTGTCAGCGTGGTCGTTGACGCGGGCAGACCATTGAGCACCCGGAACCGGTCGAGCGGCGCATCGGTATAGGCCATGCGGGTGCTGAGCGACTGCACAGTGTCGCCTTTCTTGACGGTCAGCACCACCAGCTTGCGCGCCTTGAGCGCAGCGGCTTCGGCGGTGGTCAGGCGCTTCATCGAGGCAAACATCGGCTGGAACGGATTCGCCCCGGCCTGCGTGATCGTGATGAAGTGATAGGCCGTGCTGGCATCCCACTGATAGGCAAACACCGTGACATCGACCTGGCCGCTGCCCGATGCGACTCGCGACACACCGTAAGCCGCCTGGATCCCGTTCACCGTGGTGCGTTCAATGCTCGACGGGTTCAGCTGAACCTGGTTGGCCTGGCCAAAGGTGTTGAAGGCCGTGCGCACATAAGCGTCGAGATCGCCGGTGAACTGGGCGGTCGTGAACTGACCCTTGCCGCCCTGCCCGCCAATTGCAACGGCGCGGGTGCCATTGACCAGGAAGTACCCGGACGGTGCCTCAAACCCCATCTTGTAGAGCGGATGGGCGAATTTGCGGCCATCGACAAAGCCCTGTTCGGCCGAATCGCCATAGGTCATGCCGTTGATCCGGGTCAGGAACAGGTCGCGGTTGGTAATCCCGGTGACCGTTCCGGCCAGGTTCTGCGTGGTGCGCACACGCGAGGCCGGATCGGGGTGCGACGAGGCCCAGGCCGGCACCTGATCGCTGGTCCCCATCATCCGCGCATCGAGCGCATTCTGGTTGGCCAGGCCGAGCAGCACGGTGGACATCGCCCGCGGATCGTAGCCGGCCTTCTTGAGGTACTGGACCCCCAGCGCATCAGCCTCATTCTCCTGGCTGCGCGAATATTTGAGCGTCAGCAACTGCGATCCCTGGAGAAAGCCCTTCTGCAGCAGCTGCCCGACCTGGCTCTTGTTGCCCAGCAACACGCCCGCCAGCAGCGCCCCGCCGATTCCGATCACCTGGTTCTTGGTTGCATTGCCCTGCCGCTTGGCGCTGTGGCGCGCGGCAACGTGGCCAACTTCGTGGCCCAGCACACCGGCCAGTTCCGCTTCGTTGTTCATCAGCGCGACCAGTTGCCGGGTGGAGTAGACATAGCCACCGGGGATCGCAAAGGCGTTGTTGACCGAGCTGTTGAGCAAGGTGACGGTAAAGTCGCTCGAGCTGTTCGACAGCCCTGACTGGACCGCGATCTTCTTGCCCACGGCGCCAACATAGTCGGCATAGGGTCCGCTCATCGCTCCGCCGAATTCGGCCATCAGCTGCGGGTGGTATTTGGCGCCCTCGTCCTTGTCCTTCTGGCTGATCGCCTGGACGGTCTGGACGGCCTGGGCCCACAGGGTGGTTTGGGGGACCGATACCAGCACCAGCGCGGTGCCAAGCGTATACTTCGAAATGCGACCAAGTTTCATCGGAGGGCTCCTCTGGATGGAGTTAACCATCCAAGGCTAGGCCCAGATCAAACGATTGAAAAGCCCCGTGATCGCACAGGCAAAACGGATCAGCCCTCGCCGATCCTAAGGAACCGCTCTTCGCGCTTGGCGCGCAGCTTGTCGCTGGACAACTTGCTCAGCGCGTCAAGCTCTTCGCCAAGGACAGCGGAAAGCGCACTGGCCATCAATTCGGGCTCACGGTGCGCGCCGCCAACCGGCTCCTTGACGATCCGGTCGATTACCCCCAGCCCCAACAGGTCCTGCGCGGTGACTTTCATAGCCTCTGCGGCTTCGGCAGCCTTGTCGGCAGTGCGCCACAGGATCGAGGCGCAGCCTTCGGGGCTGATCACCGAATAGACCGCATGTTCCAGCATCAGCACGCGCTCGGCGCTGGCCAGCGCCACCGCGCCGCCCGATCCGCCCTCGCCCACGATCACCGCGACCATTGGCACCGGCAAGGCCAGGCAGGCTTCGGTCGAACGCGCGATCGCTTCGGCCTGGCCGCGTTCTTCGGCCTCAACCCCCGGGAACGCGCCCGAGGTATCGACCAAAGTCACCACCGGCAGGCCAAACCGCCCGGCCATGTCCATCAGGCGGATCGCCTTGCGATAGCCTTCGGGCTTGCCCATGCCGAAGTTGTGGCGGATCCGGCTTTGGGTATCGTTGCCCTTTTCGTGGCCGATCAGCATCACCTTGCGGTCACCCAGTTTGGCGAACCCGCCGATGATCGCCTGATCGTCCCCGAAGTAGCGGTCCCCGCCCAAGGGCATGAAGTGGCTGAACATGCTGCCGACATAGTCGCAGAAATGCGGGCGCATCGGGTGGCGAGCGACCTGGGTTTTCTGCCACGGGGTCAGCGCGGCATAAGTGCTGGCGAGCAAGTCCGCGCTTTTCATCTCGAGACGGCGGATCTCGGCGGCGAGGTCAACATCGCCCTGGCTGGCGGTCTGCTTAAGCTCGGCAATGCGGGCTTCGAGTGCCGCGACCGGCTTTTCGAACTCAAGGTAGGAAATCATCGTGCCGCGCTAGTCCTTGATTGCCTTTACGGCAAGGGGGTGCCGCGCATTGACCAGGGCGACCAACCGCGCGGCATCGACGTGGGTATATATCTGGGTGGTGGCAATATCGGCATGGCCCAGCAGCGTTTGCAGCACGCGCAGGTCCGCCCCGCCCTCCAGCAGATGGGTCGCAAAAGCATGGCGCAGCACATGCGGGCTGACCTTTTCGGGATCGATCCCGGCGCGTGCCGCCAAGGCGCGGAGCAGCTGGAACAGCCGGATCCGGGTCAGATGGCCGCTCTTGCCGGTGCCCGGGAACAACAGCTTGCCGCCCTCCCCGCGCAGGGCCAGCCAGCGCGACAAGGCCTCGCGCGCGCGCCCGCTGACCGGAACCAGCCGCTGCTGCCCGCCCTTGCCGGTGACATTGAGGAACGGCGCATCGCGCGGCACCGCGCCCAGCGGCAGCGAAACCAGCTCGGTCGCGCGCAGACCCGAGCCATAAAGCAGTTCAAGCAGCGCGAGCAGCCGCACCGCCTCGCGCTTGTCGCCGCCCGCTTCTTCTTCGGCGCGGGCGAACAGCGCCTCAACCTCGCCGTGACCCAGCAGCCGCGGCAACGGTCGGCGGGTGCGCGGGCGCGGCAGGGCAGGTGATGGATCGTCCTTTCGCCAGCCCTCATCGATCAGGAAACCGCAGAACTGGCGCAAGGCCGAGCATTTGCGGGCCAGGCTGGAAGGCGCCAGGCTGGCCCAGGCTCCACCCAGCGAAGCAAAGGCATCGCGGTCGGCGCTTACCAGATCGCCGATGGCTTCCTCGGCCCCTTCAAGGTCGCGCCGGTAAGCTGCCAGAGTATTCGCCGCCGCGCCGCGTTCGGCGGCGAGCATGGCCAGGAAGGCTTCGATCGCGGCAGAAATTGCCTAACCCCGCGCGACGGCTTCCGCCGCGATCATCCGCGCTTCGGCGGAAAGCCCGACCCGGTTCAGCGCCGAGACGATGTGGTAGAGGTTGACGCTGGTCATCTTGTCCCAGCCATCGCCCTGCATCCCCAGACCCGCCAGCAGCACCACCAGTTCGCGGTTGTTGACGTCGGCGGCCCGAGTGATCAGCCGGGTCCACTTGGTCTGGCGTTCAAGGTTGATCCCAAGCTTTCCGGCAAAATCACGAGCGGCATCGCCCTCAACCCGGCCCAGTCCGGCGAGGCCCGCCAGCAAGAAACGCGACTTGCGGTACCCGTCGCTGGGATCGTTGCCATAAAAGGTATCGAGCGCCGAGCTATCGACCGACGCTGCGCGATTGGGTGCGGCCAGCGCCAACTGCCCCCAGGCGAGCGAACCGATATCGGCCTGCGGGCCCCACTTAAGGGCATTCTGATCGAGCCCGGCGGCCAGCATCGAGGCGATCAGATCGGGCGCGCTGCTCGCAAAATCGCTCGAAGGTGCCAGCCGCGCGGCGGCATAGGCAGTCAACACCTGGCGCGAATAGCGGGCATGCGGATCGGCCGCGCCATCCCACAGCGCGACGATTGCGGCGTGGCGATCGCTGGCGCTTTCGGCGATGTAGGCATTGCGCAGTGTCTCGGCCGCATCTGCCCACGGCCCGTTGATATCGTCCTGGGCGTAAATCTGGCCGTAGAGATCGACCATCGCCGCGCTGGAGAGGATCCCGGCCCCCGCGGCGCGGTCAGCCCCCTTGGCGCGCAGTTCCAGCTTGGCCATCGGCGCTGTCGCGGCAACGAAAAGGTAGCGCACCGGCAGGTCCTTGGTCAGCACCTCGGGTGGCTCAAGCCCGACCGCCAGCGACAGGGCATAGCGCCAGGGGTTCATCCCCTCGACCCCGTCCCATTCGATCTTGACCGTGCGCCGCGCCTTGCCCGCGGCCCCGGCGTAACGCTGGGCCAGCAGCACGTCGATCCGCGGCCAGCCGCTTTCTCCCTCGCCGACCAGCTGATCGAGCTGCGCAAGCCCCGCCGCGCCATCGCCCTGGAACGAAGCGCAGATCGCCCGTAGCACGCGCCAATCGGTATCCTTGCGATTGCTGCCGATCACCGACGTAACCGGGCAAATCCCGGTAATGTCGGCAGTAAAGGCATAGGCATCCATCGCCGCCTGAGTCAGCGTCGGGGTGTAGTTGCCAGCATCGACATCCTGGACCAGCTGGCGGGCAGCCTCGCCCTCTCCCATCCGTACCAGCAGCGCGGCGCGGCCTGCAGCGAAATCGGCGGGGTTCATACCGGCCGGCGCATCGAGCCGCGAGGCCAGCGCGCGGCGCAGCAGGATATGCCCCCAGCGCGAAACCAGCCGCCCCTTGTTGCCATCAAGCGTGGCCTTGACCAGCGCTGCATCCTGGCGGGCCAGCGACCAGGCGGGCATCCCGCCCTCATCCTCGGCCAGAATCCCGACTTGCTTCAGCGAGCGGCGCGCGGCGGAGGGCATATCGAACTTGGGTTTAAGCCCCAGCAGCTCGTCGAGCTGGTCGGGGCTCATCGACTCAATTTCCTTAAGCGTCGGAATCTTCGCGCCCGAGGGCAGCGTGGCGGGGCGGGCCGAACTGGGAGCGCTGGAATTGCCGGGGATCGGCTGGACCACAGGACTGGACCCTGCGCTGGGAACGGCGGGTGTGCCCGGCTTGGGCTTGGGCTTTTCAAAGCCCGGCGGCAACAGCGATTCGGGCGAATCCTGGGCCACTGCCCAGACCGAAGTCATCGCCAAAGCCAGACCGGCCGTGGTCAGCAGCGCGCGCTTCATGCGCCGACTTTCGGCAGCATCGCAGGCGCGCTCATCGGCATGGGCGCGCGTTCGCCGCCATCCTGCCAGGCCCACAGCAGCGTGGCCGCCAGCAGCGCCAGCCCAAGGCCGCCCAATATCCAGCCCTTGCGCACATCTATCGCCACGCGACCTCTTCCGCCAAAAACTTGCAACCCCGGTTAGCCCAACTATAGGCGAGCCCGCAATGGAGCATCAACTGTCCCCCGCCGAAATCGAGGCATTGGCCCTGCGGATCGACCGCCCGATCGTGCTGGTGGGGATGATGGGCGTGGGCAAGACCAGCGTCGGCAAGCGACTTTCGGCGCTGCTGCACATGCCGTTCGTCGATGCCGACGAGGAAATCGAGCGCGCCGCGCAGATGGCGATCCCAGAAATCTTCGAACGCTTCGGCGAAGCCTATTTCCGTGATGGCGAGCGCCGGGTGATCGCGCGCCTGCTCGATGGCCCGGCGGCGAGCCACCGCAAAGTGATCGCCACCGGCGGCGGGGCTTTCGTCAACGAGCAGACCCGCGCGCTGTTGCTCGATCAGGGTATCGCGGTCTGGCTCGACAGCGATATCGAAGTGCTGCTCGAGCGGGTGGCCCGCAAGGATAATCGACCGCTGCTCAAGCAAGGCGACCCGCGCGAAATCCTGACCCGGCTCAAGGCGGAGCGCGAAAGCGCCTATGCCCAGGCCCCGATTCATGTGAAAAGCGGCCAAGGCCCGCACGGGCGGACTGTTGCCGCAATCCTGGAGGCAATCGACCAATGGCTGTGATCCCTGTCGATGTCGCCGGACGGCCCTATGAAGTGCGGGTTGGCACCGGCTTGCTGGCGGCCCTTGTCGAACAATGCAGCCCGCGTTTGCGCAAGCGCCGCGTGCCGGTGGTGACCGACGCCAATGTCCACGCCCGCTGGGGCGAGACGATCAAGAATGCCCTCCACGCCGGCGGACACGAAGCGGCCTGGCGGATCCTGCCCGCAGGCGAGGCGAGCAAGAGCTGGGACCAGCTTTCCGCCACGGTCGATTGGCTGCTGGCCGAAGAAGTCGAGCGCGGCGATCATGTGCTGGCGATGGGCGGCGGGGTGGTCGGCGACCTGACCGGGTTCGCGGCCGCAATCCTCAAGCGCGGCTGCCAGTTTATCCAGCTGCCGACCACGCTGCTCGCGCAAGTCGATTCGAGCGTCGGCGGCAAGACCGCGATCAACACGCCCGCGGGCAAGAACCTGGTCGGCGCGTTCCACCAGCCCGCGTTGGTCTTGGCCGATCTGGCCACGCTGGACACCCTGCCCGAACGCGAGCTCAAGGCGGGCTATGCCGAGGTCGTTAAATACGGCCTCTTGGGTGATGCCGACTTCTTCGCCTGGTGCGATGCCCACGGCGCCGAGCTGCTGGCCGGAGACGCCGGTGCGCGTGAATATGCCGTGGCCCATTCGGTCGCCGCCAAGGCCCGGATCGTCGCCGCAGACGAGCGCGAGACACTGGGCCTGCGCGCACTGCTCAACCTGGGGCATACTTTCGGCCACGCGCTCGAAGCGCAGACCGGCTTTTCGGATCGCCTGCTCCACGGCGAAGGCGTCGTGCTGGGCATGGTCCTCGCCGCGCGCTTCTCCGCTGCACGCGGCCTGATGCCCAAGGCCAGCGCCGAACACGTCGCGCGGCATTTTGCTGATCTGGGCATGGCGAGCGAGATCGCCAGTCTTGGCCTCAATTGCGACGGCCCGGCGCTGGTGGCGCACATGCTCCACGACAAGAAGATGGACGCCGGCGTGCTGCCTTTCGTGCTGATGAAGGGCATCGGCGAGGCTTTCCTGGCCAAAGACATCGCGCTCGACGAGGTCGCGGCGTTCCTGGATGGCGAATTGGCGCGTTAGGGCGACCTCACACTCCATTCCCTCCTCCACTATCCCGTCACCCTGAACTTGTTTCAGGGTCCATCGTGGTTCTGATCCGCAGGCGTCCGGCACACGCAAACCGGGCAGCCAGCTCGCTCCTCACACCGGGTGGGCCATTCGCGAAATGGGCCCTGAAACAAGTTCAGGGTGACGATCTTTGACAGCCGAGGAATCTGTTGCAGCGCCCCGCCTGAGAGGCTAGCCCCGTTTCAAACGAAACCAACGGGGGAGCACCATGTCTGTAGCCGAAGCCACGCCCGAGCTGGAAAACCTGGCCGACGACAAGGCCTTCCTGGGCCATCCCAAGGGCCTGGGCTACCTCGCCTTCGTCGAGGGGTGTGAGCGGTTCTCGTACTATTCGATGCAGACGCTGCTGGTGCTCTACATGGTCAAGTACCTGCTGCTGCCCGAAAACATGAGCGGGGTGATCGGGCTGCAATGGCTGCAACAGGCGGCTTACGACGGCAAGGAAGGCCAGCCGCTCGCCTCGGCAATCTTCGGCGATTACTCCAGCCTGGTCTATCTGACCCCGATCGCCGGTGGGCTGATCGCCGATCGCTGGCTGGGCCGCCGCACCACCCTGCTGCTCGGTGCAGTCGTGATGGCCATCGGCCACTTCCTGATGGCGTTCGAAGGCCTGTTCCTGTTTGCGCTGCTCTCGCTGATCGTCGGCGTCGGGCTGTTCAAGGGCAATATCGCGAGCCAGGTGGGCGAGCTTTACAAGCCCGAAGACTTGCGCCGGGCCATGGCTTTCCAGATCTTCTATATCGCGATCAACGTCAGCGTGATTATCGCACCGCTGATCTCGGGTACGCTGGGTGAGAAAGTGGGCTGGCACTATGGCTTCGGCACTGCTGGGGTGGTGATGGTCGCGGGGCTGATCCTCTATATCAAGGCCGGGCCCTGGTTGCCCAAGGAAGACCGCAAGGCGGACCAAGCGGCAGCGTCGGCCGGGATCAACTACCCGGTGATGCTGGGTGTTGCCGCGGCGATCGCGGCGGCTTTGCATTTTCTGGCACCCTCGATTCCCGCCGTCGCTGCGGCTGGATTCTCGGGTCAGGTCGGCTTCGGCGTGGCAATGGGCCTGCTCGCAGCGGTCAGCGGCGCCGACCGTCCGCGCGTGCTGGCGCTGCTGCTGCTGATCCCGATCCTGGCGCTGGCAATGCTGACCAACCAGCAGATCTTCAACGCCTATCTGGTCTGGGCCGACGAGCAATTCCAGCTGACCTTCTTCGGCACCACGCTGCCCACCAGCTACATGATCACCATCGACGCCGCGCTCAGCTTCGGTATGCTCGCGGCGGTCGCGCTGTACTGGAAATGGCGGAGCGACAAGGGCGCCTGGGAGCCGGACGAGATCGGCAAGATGATTATCGGCAGCTTCTTCGTCATCGGCGGCGGGCTGTGCCTGTGGTTTGCTGCGGTCACGCAAGGCAGCGACAAGATCGGGCTGTTCTGGCCGGTGATGTTCCACCTGCTCAACTCGATCGGGTTCAGCCACATCATGCCGGTCAGCCTGGCGCTGTTCACCAAGGTCGCCCCCAAGGCGATCGTCGCCACGGTGGTCGGGATCTATTACCTGACCTTCTTCGCCGCCAACAAGACCGTGGGGATCATCGGCGGCTGGTATTCAACGATGGACACGCCGACCTTCTGGCTGTTCCACGTCGGCACCGCCGCACTGGGCCTGGCCGGGTTCGTGCTGTTCAGGGCAGTAATGGGCAAGCGGCTGAACGCGGTGCAGCCAGGCTAACTAGCCCTAGCCCGTTCGTCCCGAGCGAAGTCGAGGGATCACGCCGGGGCAGTCCCTCGACTTCGTTCGGGACGAACGGGTTTAGGGGCGATTGCACTTTTCCCCAACGTCCGTTCGTGTCGAGCGAAGTCGAGACACTGCGCGCGGCATCTCGACTTCGCTCGATGCGAACGGAGGTTTGGGTAGCCGGTAGTGTCCTACCCAAAGATCGCGATTGACTGCATGCCCACCGCAACCGCCTCGCCGCGGGTGTTCCAGATTGCCATGTCCTGGCTGGAGCAGCCCTTTTCGGCATAGTTGCCTTTGGCCTGCAACAGGAACCAGCCGTCCTGGGTTTCGGGCATGGGGGTCAGCAGGTTGATCAGCCAGGTCATCGAGCTGATCGGCGCGGGACCGGTCAGCGGCATGACGCCGGGCGGCAGGGCATCGGCCAGCAAGACCAGCGCGACCATCGGGTCGAGGCCCTCGGCGTCCCTGATCCGTTCCCACCAGCAGATTTCGGGGACCTTCTCAGTGCTCTGCGGCAGGGCAAAGCGACGCTCGAGGTTGGGCGCGAAGCTGGGCCCGGCGCGTTCGGGCAGCGGGATCGCCTGACCCAGCGGTATCACGTCAGCCGGCATCGCCACGTCGTGAAGATGCAAGGTGCTGGCCTCAACCGCGCCCATGAACACGAAGGTCGCGGTCAGCCCCACCCCGGCCTCGCCGGTCACTTCAGCGTCGATCCAGGTGGCGTTGCGGCCCTGGCGCAGCAGCCGGGCACGGACCTCGACCTCGCCCGCCAGCGGCCCGACGAAATTGATCGTGGCCGAGCGCAGCGGCGGCAGGCCTTCGACCAGCCGCTGCGCTGCGACCAGCGCCAGCGCCGCAGAAAACCCGCCATAGGTGGTGCGGCCCTGCATCCAGTCGGCAGGCACAGTAGCGGCAAATCCGCGGTCGATCGGCCGCGCGGCGGCTAGCGTTTGGGGAAGGCTCATGCCGCTTTCCATTGACGTAAAGGGAAAGCGGGTCAATCCTGCGGAGATGACAAAATTCATCGACCTCTCGATCCCGATCACCACCAAAGTGGTGTCCGACCCGCCCGTGATGCTGCCGCAGATCCAGTACACCGATCATTCGGAGACCTGGGCCCAGATCGCCTTGTTCTTTCCCGGGCTGACCAAGGAAGACCTGCCCGATGGCGAAGGTTGGGCGGTGGAAACGCTGACGCTCAGCACCCACAACGGCACCCACATGGACGCGCCGTGGCACTATCATTCGACCACGCACAGCGGCGCCAGCCCTGCCGCAACGATCGATCAGGCCCCGCTCGACCGCTTTTTCCGCCCCGGCGTGAAGCTCGATTTCAGCGCGCTTCCCCACGGCACGGTGGTCAGCGCGGCGCAGGTCGAGGCCGAGCTGGCGCGGATCGGGCATGAGCTGCAACCGCTCGACATCGTCCTGATCCAGTCGGGCGCGGTCTATGGCACCGACAATTTCACTGACCAGGGCGTGGGCCTGGGCGCGGAAGCCACACTCTATCTGACCGAGCGCGGGGTCGAGGTAGTCGGCACCGATGCCTGGTCGTGGGACGCCCCGTTCAGCCACACCGCCAAGCGCTGGGCCGAGAGCCGCGATGCAAGCATCATCTGGGAAGGCCACAAGGCCGGCCGCATCCGCCCCTACTGGCAGATCGAAAAGCTGATGAACCTGGCCGCATTGCCGGCCAGCGGCTTCACGCTGAGCTGCTTCCCGGTCAAGATCGAAGGGGCGAGCGCGGGGTGGATCCGGGCGGTGGCTTTGGTGGACTAACGATGACACCATATCCGTTCGTCCCGAGCGGAGTCGAGGGATCGCGGCTGGGCAGTCCCTCGACTTCGCTCGGGACGAACGGATATGGGGGCGGTTCCAAAACACCCTGACTCCTCTACCCTACCTCCGTTCGTGTCGAGCGAAGTCGAGACACTGCGCGCGGCATCTCGACTTCGCTCGATGTGAACGGCGGTTGGGAGTATTTGGAGTTTACAGGTGCCGGACTAAACGAGCCCAGCCACCAACATCGCCGCCAAGACCAGCATCGTCCCGAACGTCACCACCACCCCGATCTGGCGCGGGATCGGGGCCTTGCCCGGTTCCGAGGGCGTGTAGAGCCCGATCGCGTGGGCAACGCGGCCTGCCAAGAAGATCGAACCGATCCAGCACAGCACGGTGCCATCCGCGTTGTTGTATTCCAGCAGGCCCAGCATGATCAGCACGATCGGCGCATGTTCGGCCAGGTTACCGTGGGCGCGACTGGCGCTGGTCAGTTTGGCATCGCCGCCGTCGCCGAAGGCAACCTTGGCGCGCAGGCGGTGGCGGATCGTGTCCACTGCCAGGATCACCAGCAGGATCGCACAGCCGGCGGCGACCATCGCGGTTACGGGTAGTTGCATTGCCTATCTCCCTGAATGGGCTGCGTCAGACTTTCACAATCCCCAGCCGGATCATATCGCGCGCGGTATCGAGGATCGTTCCTTCGACCGGCCGCGCTTCCCAGCCCAGAACCGCCTTGGCATGGCTGGTATCGGCATCGCGAGTGCGGCCGAGTTCGCCGACGACCTGGCGGATCAGCGGATCGAACCAGGCGGTAACCTTGACCAGCCAGTCAGGCAGGCGGCGGGTCGGCACCTTGCGGGCCTGTTCACCCAGCCCCGCTTTCAGGATCGCCGCGATGTCGCTCATCCACAGGAAGGGACCAGCGCAGAGGAACCGCTCACCCGCCATGTTCGGCGCATTGAGGCAGCGCACATGCATGTCCGCCACATCGCGGACGTCGACGATCCCGAAACCGAAATTGGGCAGGCCCGGCAGCGAGCCCTCCAGCATCTTCTTGATCGCTTCGAGCGAGGTCGAGAAATCGCCCGATTGCAGCGGGCCCAGCACCAGCACCGGGTTTACCGTGCAGAATTCCATGTCCCCGCCATTGGCCGCCACCCAATCGCGCGCGGCGCGTTCGGCGATGGTTTTGGAGCGGGTATAGGCATAGGCGTCCTTGCTGGTCGGATCGGTCCAGTCCGCTTCGGTGAAGCGGCTCTTGCCTTGGTGGCCATAGGCAACCGCCGCCATCGAGCTGGTCATCACGAACCGTTTGATCCCCGCCGCCTTGGCCGCCTTGAGCGCGCGCAAAGCCCCATCGCGGGCCGGGACGATCAGTTCGTCCTCATGCTTGGGGGCATTGGCCGGCAGCGGCGAGGCAACGTGGGCAACGTGGCTGCATCCCGCCATCGCCTCGGCCCAGCCGGCGTCGCTCATCAGATCGGCGGCGAACACTTTGAGCTTGCTGTCATCGACCCCCAGGTGCGCGCGAACCTCGGCCTCCTTGGCGAGGCTCCGGATCGAGGTGTGGACCGTCCAGCCTTCCGCCACCAGCTGGCGGATCAGGAACCCGGCGATGTAGCCGCTGCCGCCGGATACGAATACTGTGCCTGCCATGCTGTATCTCCCTTCAGAACCGGATCATGATCGACCGCGCCAGGGCGGGCGAGATCGAATGGACCAGTTGCAGTATCTTGACCATGCCGACGTTGATCGTCTCACGCCCGCGTTCCATCCCTGCAACGATCTGCCGCGCGCATTCTTCGGCGCTCATCTTGTTGCTGCCGCGCCCGGCGGTCATTTGCGTATCGACCAGCGGCGGCAGCGCCTCAACCACTGTGATCCCGGTGCCTTTGAGCTGCGCCCGGATCGCCAGCGTGTAGGACCGCAACCCCGCCTTGCTGGCGCAATAGACCGGCGATCCGGCATTGGGAGCCAGGGCCAGCCCCGAAGTGACATTGACGATCATCGCCTCGCCGCGTGCCTTGAGCACCGGCAGCAACCGCGCGATCAGCTGGGTGGGTGCGTGGAGGTTGAGGAAATAGGTCTTCTCGGCCCCCTCCAGATCGACTTCGCCGCTGCGGAAATCATAACTGGTCCCTGCCCCGGCATTGTTGACCAGCGCGTCGATCGGCCGATCGCCCAGCCCGGCGAGCAGCGCATCGACCCCAGCGGGCGCGGACAGGTCCGCCGCGATCACTTCGAATCCATCGGCACGGGTGGCGGCAATACGCTCAGGATTGCGGCCCGAGGCGATCACGGTAGCGCCCTTGTCCCGCAATTGCCGGATCAGCTGCGCCCCGATCCCGTCGGTGCCGCCGGTGACCAGCACGGTCTTGCCGGAAAGCCGCATCGGATTCTCCCCTTTGTTCTTGCGGGGAGACTAGAGGTTTGGTTGCCTATTGCAACCTAGCGCATCAGCACCAGTTCCTCGGCCATGGAAGGATGCAGCGCGACGGTATCGTCGAATTGCGTCTTGGTCAGCCCGGCCTTTACCGCAATCGCGGCGGCCTGGAGGATTTCGGCGCTGTCCGGTCCGATCAGGTGCAAGCCGACGACCCGCCCGGTCGCGCCATCGACCAGCATTTTGTAGAGCGCGCGTTCAGGCCGACCGGCCAGCACATTCTTCATCGCCCGGAAGTCGCTCTTGAAGACCTGCAACGCGGGATAAAGTGCCCGCGCCTCATCCTCGGTCGGGCCAACCCCGGCTATCGGGGGATTGCTGAACACTGCGGTGGGGATTGCCGCGTAGTCAATCGTGCGCGGATTGCCTCCGAACACGGTGTCGGCAAAGGCATGGCCCTCACGGATCGCCACCGGAGTCAGCTGAACCCGGTTGGTGACATCGCCGACGGCATAGATGCTGGGCACGTTGGTGTGATTGTAGTCATCCACCACCACCGCGCCGTCCTTGTCTAGGGTGACACCGGCACTCTCAAGTCCCAGCCCCTTGGTGTTGGGCATGCGCCCGATCGCCCACAGCACCAGATCGGTCTCGATCATGCCTGCATCGCCGCCATCGACCAGCAGAGTGCCGTCTGCCTGCTTGGCCACGCCCTTGAACGGGAAATTGAGTCTGACGTCGATGCCCTTGTCGCGACTGATATCGAGCAGCTTGCCGACGATCTCCTGATCGTAGCTCCGCAGCATCCGGTCGCCGCGCGTTGCGAGCGTAACCTCGACCCCAAGCTCGTTGAAGATCCCGGCGAACTCGTTGGCGATATAGCCTGCCCCGGCAATCACCGCGCGTTTGGGCAGCGCAGGTAAGTGGAACACTTCGTTCGAGGTAATCCCCAGTTCGGCGCCCGGCACATCGGGCACGCTCGGCCAGGCTCCGGTGGCGATCAGGATATGCCCGGCGGTAATCTCGCGTCCACTAGCCAGCCGAACCGTGTTGGGCCCCGCCACCACCGCGCGTTCCCGGATCACCTCGACTCCGGCGTTGGCAAAGGTTTGCCCGTAAAGCCCTTCGAGCCGGTCAACTTCCGCCGCAACATTGTCTCGCAAGGTCGGCCAATCGAAGGTCGCGGCGCTGGTATCCCAGCCAAACCGGCGGGCATCGGCCAGGTCTTCTGCAAAGTGCGAGCCATAGACCAGCAGCTTCTTGGGCACGCAGCCCCGGATCACGCAGGTCCCGCCAACGCGGTATTCCTCCGCCACGGCAACGCGGGCACCGTGCGAGGCAGCAATGCGGCTGGCGCGGACCCCGCCAGAGCCGGCACCGATCACGAACAGGTCATAGTCAAAGTCTGTCATGCGGCGCGATATGGGGTGTCGGGGGGCGGTTTGCCAAACGGTTTTGGTGGTTGGGCTGATAGGTGAAGTTTGCCCAACCAACCCAATTCCGTCACCCTGAACTCGTTTCAGGGTCCATCGAGGTGCTCACCCGGCAATGTCAGGCACAAGCAAACCGGGCCGTCAGCTCGCTCCACGCACCGGGTGGGCCATTGGCGAAATAGACCCTGAAACCAGTTCAGGGTGACGGGATCTGGGAGGCAAGGTGTTTCCGCCCTACTTGATCCCCGCCTCCACCAGCAACGCCTCAGTGCTGGCGTCAAACGTCGCCCCGCCAGCATCGATGGCCTTGGCGATCTCCTTGCCCAGTTCCACCCCGAACTGGTCGAAGGCGTTGATCTCCATCAGGACGGCATTGGCGAAAGTGCGGTGTTCGTGGAACGCAATCAAAGCCCCCAGCGTCGCGGGGTTGAGCTCCTCGCACAGGATCGTCGCGCTGGGGCGGTCGCCGGGATAGGCGCGGGCCGGGTCCTTGCTTTCCTTGCCCGCCATCAGCGCCGCGCCTTGGGCGAAGCAGTTGGCCAGCAGACTCTTGTGATGCGCAGGATCCAAGTCATCGCCGGGCGCAATCGAAGCAATGAAATCGACCGGTACCAGGTTGGTGCCCTGATGCAGCAACTGGAACACCGCGTGCTGGGCGTCGGTCCCCACCCCGCCCCAGGTGATCGGCGCGGTCGGGCCATCGACCGGCGAGCCATCGGCCTTCACGCGCTTGCCGTTGCTCTCCATCTCCAGCTGCTGGAGATAGCTTGGTAGAAGTCGCAGCCGCTCATCATAGGCAAAGCAGGCGCGGGTCTGGGCGCCGCGCACACGGGTGTAATAGAGGTCGGCAAAGGCCGCGCGCAGCGGTAAATTGTCGAGGCCGTTGCTCTCGAGGAAATGCCGGTCCATCGCCGCTGCGCCATCAAGGAACTGGGCGAATTCATCCCAGCCCAGCGCCAGCGCAATCGGGAAGCCGATCGAGCTCCACAGCGAATAGCGCCCGCCGACGCTTTCCGAAAACGGCAGCACGCGGGTTTCATCGACGCCCCATTCGACCGCCTTGTCAGGATAGGCGGTCAGCGCCACCGCCCGGCCATAGGGATCGGTCACGCCATTCGCTTCCAGCCAATCGAGCGCCGAGCGGGCATTGGTCATGGTTTCGGTGGTGGTGAAAGTCTTGCTGGCCACCGCGATCAGCGTGGTGGCGGGGTCGCAGGCCTTGCAGGCGGCTTCCAGCGCGCAGCCGTCGATGTTGGAGACCACGTGGACATCGACCACCGCCCCGTCGCGGGTCAACGCGTCGATCGCCAAGGCCGGGCCCAGCGCCGATCCGCCGATGCCGATGTGGATCAGGTGCTTGACCTCGCCCAGCGCGCCCTGGTGGATCGCCTCGACCAGGCTCTTCATCCGAAGGTGCAGCGCGAAGGCTTCCTCGGTGCTGGTTTCGCGCCCTACCCCGCGCAGCGCGGTGTGCTCCACCGCGCGGCCCTCGGTCAAGTTGATCACTTCGCCGGCAAACATCGCGCCGCGCTTCTGCGCAAAACCAACCGCTTCAGCGAGCTTGAGAAATTCCGCAGCGTTATCGGCATCAAGGTGCGTCTTCGACCAGTCAAACCGCACGGCCCCGCCCGGAAGCTCCAGCTTGCTCGACCAGCGACCGAGCCGCGCCTTGTCGGCAAACAGCTCCTTCAGCCTGCGCGTGGGCAGCGCCTCAAGTGCCTGCCACTGTGCTGCAATCGCGTCGCTCATCGCCAAACTCCTGCCCTTCATCGAAAGCGCCTATGCCCGCCTGAGCGGCCCGGGCCAAGCGGGGAAAACGTATTCAGGTGCCGTTAGTGTTCTATTCATATAACACACCATAGGACTTGACGCGCGCCCTGTAGGCCAACAAGGACAGTGCCGATGACTGACACACCCGCACAACCCGCCCCCGGGGCCGCCGCCGATACTCCGGCCGATGCCACTGCAAAGAAGGTGAAGAAGGTGAAGAAGGAAGACTCCTTTCCCGTCTTCGTGCTCAAGCTGGCCCTGGCCGTAGTGATCTTCCGCAGCTTCATCTTCGCGCCGTTCTATATCCCCAGCGAATCGATGGTGCCTCGGCTGATCAACGGCGATTACCTGCTGCTGGCCAAGTGGCCCTATGGCTATTCGCAGCGGTCGCTGCCGTTCGGCGTGCCCTTGCTGCCCGAAAAGCGGATCATCGCCTCCAATCCCGAACGCGGCGACGTGGTGGTGTTCAAGGCCCCGGCGCATGGCGATCAGGACTGGATCAAGCGCGTGATCGGCCTGCCCGGCGATACGGTGCAGATGAAGGGCGGTCAGCTGTGGCTCAACAATCAGGCCGTGCCCAAAGTGCGGATCGCCGATTTCGAAGTGGCGGTCAGCCCCAATACCCGCTGCTATTCCAGCCAGTTCATGGCCAAGAATGCCGAAGGCGCTGACGTCTGCCGCTATCCGCGCTTCACCGAAACGCTGCCCGGCGGGACAAGCTATGAAGTGCTCGATCTGGGCGCGCACCCCAAGGACGATACCGATCCCTTCATCGTTCCCGAAGGCCACGTCTTCCTGATGGGCGACAACCGCGACAATTCGCAGGACAGCCGCTATCCGGCCGAACCCGGCGGCGGGATCGGGATTGTCCCGGTCGATAACCTGCTGGGCCGGGCCACCGTGATGATGTGGTCCACCGATGGCAGCGCCGAATGGCTCAAGCCCTGGACCTGGTTCACCGCCGCGCGCTGGGACCGGCTGGGCGGGACGTTCTGAACCCCACCCCGTTCGCCCCGAGCGAAGTCGAGATGCCGCGCCGTGGTGTCTCGACTTCGCTCGACACGAACGGGGGTTGGATTTAGGCCGAAGTCCCTCGACTTCGCTCGGGACGAACGGTTAAAGGGGATCGGACATGCTCGAAACCGAAACCCACGCTTTCTTGAGTGACCTGGCGGGCCGCCCGCCGGTTGACGAAGCCCTCTGGCTCGAGGCGCTGACGCATGGCAGCACCGGCCATGAGCGTGACTATCAGCGGCTGGAGTTCCTGGGCGACCGGGTGCTGGGCATGGTAATCGCCGAATGGCTCTACAAGCTCGACACCGGGGACGAGGGCAAGCTCTCGCAGCGGCTCAACGCCTTGGTCAGCCGCACCAGCTGCGCCGCGGTGGCACGCCAGATTGGCTTGGGCCAACATATCAAGCTGGGCAAGCAGGCCCGCGATGATGGCGGGCAGGACAGCGATAATATTCTGGGCGATGTGATGGAGGCGCTGATCGGCGCGAGCTTCGTCACACAAGGCTTCGAGGCGACCGCCGAAATGGTCCGCCACCTGTGGGAAGACCTGGTCGCAGGCAAGGCCGGCAAAGCCAAGCATCCCAAAAGCGCGCTGCAGGAGTGGACCGCCGGCAACCGCCGCAAGATGCCCGAATACCGGCTGGTCGAACGCTCCGGGCCGGATCATGCGGCGCGGTTTACGGTGGCGGTTTCAGTCAAAGGCGTGGGGGAAGCCGAAGCAACTGGCACCTCGATGCGCGAGGCCGAGACGGCGGCGGCTGAGGCCTTTATGACAAAGTACGGTTAGCCCGCTTCCCCGTTCGTCCTGAGCTTGTCGAAGGACTGTCCTTTCTTGAAGGTAAGCGGTGCGCTAGTAGAACAGGACGGCCCTTCGACAAGCTCAGGGCGAACGGAGTTTTTTGTTTTGATCGAACCTGCGAAGTCCCAGCACTGCGGCCTCGTCGCCGTTATCGGCGCGCCCAATGCGGGCAAGAGCACCCTCGTCAACGCCCTGGTCGGCCAGAAAGTCGCGATCGTCAGCGCCAAGGCGCAGACCACCCGCGCGCGGCTGATGGGGATTGCCTTGGAAGGCCCGGCGCAAATCATCCTGGCCGACACCCCCGGCCTGTTCGAACCCAAGCGGCGGCTGGACCGGGCGATGGTCCACGCGGTCTGGGAAGGCGCGGCCGAGGCCGATGCGATCCTGCTGGTCGTCGATGGCCGCAAGAAGCGTTTGGATTACCTCGATCCGATCCTCGCCAGCCTGCAGGGCCGCCCGGAACGCAAGATCCTGGTGCTCAACAAGGTTGATGAAGTGGCCAAGGAGCCGCTGCTGGTGACTGCCCAGGCGCTGGCTGGAGAAGGCCAGTTTGACGAGGTGTTCTTCATCTCCGCGCTGACCGGCGACGGCGTGGCCGAACTCAAGACGCGGTTGGCGGCACTGATGCCCGAAAGCGCCTGGCACTATCCCGAAGACCAGGTCTCCGACGCCAGCGAGCGCCTGCTGGCCTGCGAAATCACCCGCGAACAGCTCTACCGCCAGCTCCACGACGAACTGCCCTATGACAGCACCGTGCGGCCGGAGAGCTACACTCAGCGCAAGGATGGCTCGGTCGAAGTGCACCAGCAGATCGTCATCGCGCGCGACAGCCAGAAGGGCATCGTGCTGGGCAAAGGCGGCTCTAAACTAAAGTCGATCGGTGAGGCCGCGAGGAAGGAACTGAGCGAGCTGCTGGGGGTAAAGGTTCACTTGTTCCTCCACGTCAAGGTCGATGAGAAGTGGAGCGACGACAAGGAGATCTACGAGGAATTGGGGTTGGAGTGGGTGAAGTAGCTAACGCAGCTTCGCAATCCCGATCCCGTCGATCTTCGCGCGTTCCTTGGTCGATTCCTCGCTGCGGCTAAGCGCTTTGGCGATTTCCTTGAGGCCCTTGCCCTTGGCAGCCAATGTGCGCAGCTTGGCGACTTCGTCGGCTTTCCAGGGTTGGCGGTGTTTGGTGAATTGTTCGGCCATGGGGTCGCTGTAGAGGCAAAGAGCCCCTCCGTCACGCGCTACGCGCGCGCCACCTCCCCATTTGTGCTTCGCAAAAGTGGGAAGGGACCAAGGCCACGAAGTTCCTTCCCATTTTCACGTAGTGCAAATGGGGAGGTGGATCGGCCGTCAGGCCGAGACGGAGGGGTCTTCAACGCTTACAATAGCGCACGATGCTCTCGGCGACGTCCTCAGGCGATTTCAGGACATCGGTTGCCGGAATGCGCACCACTTCGATCCCCAATCCTTTGAGCCAGGCATCACGCGCGGCATCGCGTTCGGGCCGGTCTCCCATGTCGTGCGCAATTCCGTCGATCTCGAACGCCACCTTCGCCTTGGCGCAGTAGAAATCGAGCACATAGTCACCGATCGGGTGCTGGCTGCGGAAGTGGACGCCGTCGGGTGAGCCCTTGAGCAGACGCCAGAGCAGGCCTTCGGGGAGCGAGAGATTGTCGCGTAACTCGCGGGCTTTGGAGAGGTCGCGTGGGATTCGTTTCCGTGGCAATTTACCCCTCCGTCTCGCCTGCGGCGATCCACCTCCCCAAATGCGCTACGCGAATTTGGGAAGGAACTTCTTCTTACCGGTTCCTTCCCATTTTTGCGAAGCACAAATGGGGAGGTGGCAGGCGCGAAGCGGCTGACGGAGGGGTTACTTCTTCTTCGCCAGAGGCTTTTTCGCCGCCGGCTTCTTCTTCGGCGCGGCCTTCTTGCGGCCCTTGCCCTTGGCCGGGCCCTTGGCGGCGCGTTCGGTGATCAGCACGACCGCTTCCTCTTCAGTCAGCGTTTCGGGCTGCTTGTCGCGCGGCAGGGTGGCGTTGGTGGTGCCGTCGGTGACGTAAGGCCCATAGCGTCCGGCCATCAGCTTCATCACCCCGCCGCTTTCGGGATGCGCGCCAAAGGTCTTGAGCGGTTCGGCGGCTGCGCGGGCACCCCGGCCCCCGCCGTTCGCGGCTTCGGCCAGCTTGACCACTGCGGCGTTCATGCCGACTTCGAAGATTTCGGCAGTCCCACGCAGCTTGGCGTATTTGCCATTGTGCGCGAGGTAGGGGCCATAACGACCTAGCGATGCGGTGATTTCTTCACCCGTCTCGGGATGCTTGCCGATCGTCCTTGGCAGGCTGAGCAGCTTGACTGCCCAGCCGAGATCGAGCTCGGGAATGTCCTTGGGGATCGAGCTGCGCGCGGCTTCCTTGCCGCTGCCCATTTCGATGTAGGGGCCGAAGCGGCCGACCTTGCGGGTTATCGGTTCGCCGCTCTCTGGGTGCTTGCCGAGCTCGCCCTCTTCGCCCGCCGCCGCGCCGCCGGGCTGCGCAAACTTGCGGGTGAATTTGCACTCAGGGTAATTGGCGCAGGCCACGAAGGCCCCGAAGCGTCCGCCGCGCAGGGCCAAGCGGCCGCCGCTGCGGCCCTCGGTATCGCACAGCGGGCATTTGCGCGGGTCGGTGCCGTCCTCCTTTGGCGGAAACAGGTAGTCTGACAGGAACTCATCCAAGGCCTCGGTCACTTCCGAGGGCTTGCGTTCCATCACTTCGTCGCTCTTGGGTTTGAAATCCTTCCAGAATTTGGACAGCAGGTCCTTCCAGTCCTCGCGCCCGTCCGAAACGGTGTCGAGCTCTTCTTCCATCCCGGCGGTGAAATCGTAGGCGACATAGCGCGGGAAGAAGCGTTCGAGGAAGGCGGTCAGCAGGCGGCCGCTCTCCTCGGCGAAAAAGCGGTTCTTTTCGGTGCGGACGTAGTTACGGTCCTTGATCACCTGGATCGTCGCGGCATAGGTCGAGGGGCGGCCGATGCCGAGCTCCTCGAGCCGCTTCACCAGCGTCGCTTCGGAAAAGCGCGGCGGCGGCTGGGTGAAGTGCTGGTTGGCCTCGACCCCGCGCTTGGCGGGGGTATCACCAGCCGCCAGCACCGGCAGCATCGCGCTTTCGTCCTCGTCCTCGCCCGGCTTCTGGTCGAGCGTTTCGTCATAGACGGCGAGGAAACCGGGGAATTTGATCACCTGACCATTGGCGCGCAGCTCGTGTTGGCCGGTGCCATCGCGCAGGGTGACCACGGTCCGCTCGATCACGGCGGAAGCCATCTGGCTGGCGATCGCGCGCTTCCAGATCAGCTCATAGAGCTTGCCTTCGTCGCCGCTTGCCCCAGAGCCTAAGTGGCGATCCTTGCCGAAATCGGTCGGGCGGATTGCCTCGTGGGCTTCCTGGGCGTTCTTGGCTTTGCTTTCGTAAATGCGCGGCTTTTCAGGCAAGTAATGCCCATTGTTATAGCGATCTGCGATAGCTTTGCGCGCCGCAGAGATCGCGCTCGAATCCATCTGCACCCCATCGGTGCGCATGTAGGTGATCGCGCCCGCCTCATAGAGCGTCTGCGCCACCCGCATGGTGTGGCTGGCCGAAAAGCCCAGCTTGCGCGAAGCTTCCATCTGCAGGGTCGAGGTAGTGAACGGCGGGTACGGGTTGCGGCGGGTCGGCTTGGTCTCAACCTCGGCGACGCGGAACGCGCCTGCTTCAACCGCAGCCTTGGCGCGTTCGGCAGAGCCGGCATCGCCGAGGCTGAGCTTGTCGAGCTTCTGCCCTTCGAACTTGACCAGCCGCGCCGGGAATTCGGTGCCGAGGTGCTCGAGCCGGGCCAGCACCGACCAGTATTCCTGCGGCTTGAAAATCTCGATCTCGTGCTCGCGCTCGCAAATCAGCCGCAGTGCCACTGATTGCACGCGCCCTGCGCTCTTCGCGCCGGGCAGCTTGCGCCACAGCACCGGCGACAACGTGAAGCCGAACAGGTAATCGAGCGCGCGGCGGGCGAGGTAGGCGTCGATCAGGTCCTGATCGAGTTCACGCGGAGCCTTCATCGCCGCCAGGATCACGTCCTTGGTGATCGCGTTGAAGGTGACCCGCTCCACCTCCTTGGGCAGCGCCTTCTTCTTGGCCAGCAATTCGCGCACATGCCACGAGATCGCCTCACCCTCACGGTCAGGGTCAGTGGCGAGGATCAGGCGGTCGGCAGTCTTGGCCGCATCGGTGATTGCTTTCACCTGGCGGGCCTTGTCGCCATAGAGTTCCCAGTCCATCGCGAAGTCTTCGTCGGGGCGCACCGAGCCGTCCTTGGGCGGCAGGTCGCGGACGTGGCCGTAGCTGGCCAGGACCATGTAGTCCTTGCCCAGGTATTTCTCGATGGTTTTGGCCTTGGCGGGGGATTCGACAATGACAAGTTGCATGATGGTTGGGATCGCCCTTACGCGTATGTGTACACACGCGCGAGGGTGGCGGGGCGCTTAGCCCTTCGTCAAGGGCGTCCTTTGCCAGGCCAAAAAGAACCCGATCCCAAGCAGCACGTCGATCCCGGCAAAGACCGCGACTGGCGGAGGGACCGGATAGCCGCGTGCATAGAGCGCCAGTGCGGGCAGGCCGAAGACCATCTTCTCGGCGATAGCATAGGGCATCAGCGCGCGGTATTTCACCGGATCGCTGCCGATGGTCCAGAACACGCCCTGAAACACCAAGGCGAGGCCGACGAAGCCCAGGAACACTTCCGCGCCTGCCGGCGGTAGCGGGGTGAAGTACAGTGGCAGCAGAACGATCACGCCATAGATCGCCGCCCAGCGGAACATCCGTGGTGGAAACTTGCCCATTGCCCGACTCCCTGTTGCTCAGCCCCACTCATAACCGTTCGCCCCGAGCGTAGTCGAGGGGTGGCGTTGTGCCGCGACCCCTCGACTTCGGCCCAAAGGCCGAAGTTTATCCTGAGCGCGGCTGCTAAGCCGCAAGCCGAAGGGCTCGGGGCGAACGGGTAAAGCTTAGTCCCGCAAGCCCCCCGGCGGGATCACGCATTTGCCGTGGTCGTAGTTGCCGACCTCGCGGATCACTTCGTTCTTTTCAGGCTCGATCCGGCGGCCGGAAATCTGGCTGTCGATCACCCGGCGCAGCAAGGCGTCGAGCCGGGTGACGAGGTAACAGTCAATCGCTGGGCGCGCGTGGCGGTTGCCGATGCCGCTGTCGTCGGTCAGGAAGGTGTAGCGGCTCTGGGTAATCGCGGCCATCGCGCGCATCACATATTCGGCCTTGTCGGCCACGCCCGAGGCGGCGACGGGGACGATCTGGACCCGCTTGTGCCGCAAGACTTCACTGGCGCGCCAGGTCAGGCCAACGTTCTGGTCATGCGGCGGGGCATCGGCGACCAGGAGCAGCGACTTGACCGCATCGGGGCGCCAGTCCTGCCCGGCGGCGCGGACCATCGCCTGATCCATCGCTTCGGGATAGTCCCCGCCCCCGCCGGCCCAGCGCTGGCCCAGCTCGGCCTGGGCGCGATTGAAGTCGCGGGTCAGGGGCACGGTCTGGGTGACATAGTCGTCGCCCACGTCGCGGTAGAACACGAAGCCGACGCGGATATCGAGCCCCGGATGACGGGCGCGCAGCGAGGACAGGATCGATTGCAGTTCGGCCTGGAGATAGCGGATCTCGTCGCTCATCGATCCGGTGGTGTCGATCACCAGCATCAGGTCGAGCTTCTTGGCACCCACCGCATCGCTGCGCTGGGTGAACTGGACCTGCTGGCCGCCCCCGCCCGAGGCAATCGCCACTTCGCGCCATTCGTCCTGCCCGGCGCGCAGCCAGACCTTCTGGCCGAGCCGGTCAAGCTCGGGAAAGAAGCTGACCGTGCCATCGGCCGTGGTCGCCAGCCGCAAGCGCCCGCCATCGGCGCAGGCCAGCTCGACGGGAGCGAAAGGCACCGGACGGCCGGAGCGGTCCTTGACCGCAATGGTCAGCACTCGTGAGGTATCGAGCCTTGGCAGCTCCGGCATCGACTGGCCCAGGTTGGCGCGGCGCAAGTACGAGGCGTAGAGTTCGGGGTTGAGCAGATCGTCATGCTCGCCCGCAGTCAGCAGCCCCGATTGCGGGCGCGGCTGGGGGCGGCGGGGATAGGGGGTGGTTGCAACATCGGGATAGCCTGCGCTTTCGCCGGGCATGACTTTGGTCTCGCTGGCGGGTGCTTCTTCGGCCAAGTAGTCGGACCTGGCGGCGGGCGGGGCATCTCCAGTGACACTTGGCGCGGTCGCGACTCTCTTCAATTCACCGCGCATAGGCGGCGGAGGGGGCGGCGGTGGGGGCACCACGGAGGGCATCGCATCCACCGGAGGCGCGGCCGACTTGCTGCGCACCGGCATCGGGCGCGGCGTCGGACGCTGCTGCTGGTCCCAATGCTCGGCGCCCAGCTGCGGCAGCGGGCCGGGGCGGTAGCACAGCCCTTGCCGGTCCTGCTGGCCCCCGCGTTCGGGCGGGACGGCAGCAGCGGGGCCCTGGGCCAGCATGGCGACGATGGCGAATGTGGAAACCAGGCTGCGCATTGATGTGTCCCTCCTGCGGCTTGTCCAAGCCGAGGGGTGCGTCAGCAGCGATGAACCGTTACTGAATGTTACAAAGTATCATTCAACCCGCCAGACTGACCCGGCCCGCGGCATGGCGGACCAGCTTGCCCGCCAGCTCCAGCTCGAGCAGCGCGAGCTGCACTGCGGCCGCGCTCTCCCCGCTCTGGCGGATCAGCTCATCGACCGGGACTGGCGCGGTGGTGAGCAGCCCGGCGACATCGGCGGGTTCATCCCCAAGCTCATCGGGCAAGGCCGAATAGCCCGCCGCCGCCTCGCGGAAAGTCGAGCGCGGGCTGCCGGTGAAGCCGGTGACCAGTTCGATCACATCGGCCGCGCTTTGCACCAGCACGGCCCCATCGCGGATCAGCTGGTTGCAGCCTTGGGCACGCGGATCGAGCGGGGAGCCCGGCACCGCCATCACTTCGCGCCCGGCCTCTCCGGCCAGCCGCGCGGTGATCAGCGAGCCGCTCTTGGGCGCAGCCTCAACCACCAATGTGCCTGCACAAAGCCCGGCGATGATCCGGTTGCGCGAGGGGAAGTGGCGGGCCAGCGGCTCTGTGCCGGGGGGCTGTTCGGCCAACAAGAGCCCGCGCGTGGCGACCTCTTCCTGCAAGTCCCCATGTTCGGGCGGATAGGCGATGTCGATCCCGCTGGCGATCACGCCAATGGTGCCGCCGTCCAGCGAAGCGCGGTGCGCCGCCCCGTCGATCCCGCGGGCCAGGCCCGAAACCACCACGAACCCGGCGTCGGACAGCTCGCCCGCAAACTGCCGCGCCAGCTTGACCGCCGCCGCGGAGGCATTGCGCGCGCCGACTATGGCGACGCTGGGGCGCAAGGCCAAAGCGGTATCGCCCCGGCAGGTCAGGATCGGCGGAGCGCTGTCGAGTTCCCCCAGCAAGGCCGGGTACTCAGGCGAATCGTGGAACAGATACCGCGCCCCGGCCGCGCGCACCGCCGCCACTTCCTTGGCCACCCGGCCCTCGTCAGCGATGCGGTAAGCCCCGCCCTTCCCCGCCAGATCGGGCAGAGCCGTCAGTGCCGCCTGCGCATCGCCGAACCGGCGCATGAGTTGGCGGTACGAAACCGGCCCAACGTTGGGCGAACGCAGCAAGCGGATGCGGGCAAAAGCTTCCTCCTGCTCAAGCATGGCCTAGCTCTTCTGCCCGACCTTGGGTTCGGTCCCGGCGCGGATGCGGGCGATGTTTTCGCGGTGGAGCCAGAACACCAGCGCGCTGATGAACGCCAGGACCGGAAGCAGATCGATGCGCCCCAGCAAGATTGCGGCCACCCCGGTTGCTGCCACCGCGGACAATCCAGCAGCCGATGAAATCCGCGTCACCGCAACCACGGCCAGCCAGACTGCCGCATAGGTCAGCCCGATCGGCCATGAGAGAGCCAAGGTAACTCCCAAGGTGGTCGCCACGCCCTTGCCGCCCTTGAACTTCAGCCAGACCGGGAAACAATGGCCGAGCACCGCACCCAGCCCGGCCAGCGGCGCGCCCAGACCAGCCACGGCGAGCGTTGCGGGAACAGCGAACCATCGCATGGCCAGCCACACCGCCAGGAAGCCCTTGGCCCCATCGAGCAGCAAGGTCGCCGCGGCCAGCCCCTTGTTGCCGGTGCGCAGCACATTGGTGGCGCCGATATTGCCCGAACCGATGCTGCGCAGGTTGCCTTCGCCAAACAGGTTGGTGAGGATCAGCCCGAACGGGACCGAGCCGAGCAGGTACCCCAAGGCCAGTGCGTACAAACCTTCCATCGCGCCACCTTCCCTTTCCCTGCTACTCGTAGCTACAAGGGGGGCCAGTTAACAAGCGCGCTTTGGGGGATTGCCACGCAAATGGACGCATCGGCTCCGCTGCTGTTGTTCGATTCCGGAGTCGGCGGGCTGTCGGTGCTGGCCGAAGTGCGCGCGTTCTTGCCAGACGCCCCGGTGATCTACGCCGCTGACAACGGTGGGCTGCCCTATGGCACCAAGAGCGAGGCCGAAGTCGCGGCACGGGTCTGCGGTCTGCTGGGGCGGATGAGCGAGCGTTACAAACCACGCCTGATCTGCATCGCCTGCAACACCGCCAGCACGATTGCACTGGGCATGGTCCGCGATGTGCTCAACGTGCCGATCGTCGGCACGGTTCCGGCGATCAAACCCGCGGCCGAACAGACCCGCAGCGGAGTGATCGGCCTGCTCGGCACCGCCGCGACGATCCGCCAGCCCTATGTTGACCGCCTCTCGGCAGAGTTCGCTGCCGACAAGGCCGTGCTGCGCTTTGCTGCGGGCGAACTGGTCGGCGCGGCCGAGGCCAAGCTGCGCGGCGAACCGGTCGATCCGGCGGTGATCGCGCGGGCGGTGGCTGGCCTGCGCGATCAGCCCGGCGGCGCGGATATCGATACGGTGGTGCTGGCCTGCACCCACTTCCCGTTGCTGGAGAAGGAACTCGGCACGGTCTTCGGGCCCGGAGTGCGGTTCGTCGATGGGGCCAAGGGCATCGCCCGGCGGATCGCGCACCTCACCAAAGGTCAGCCTTTCGAGCGCGCCCGCGAAGATTTCGCGCTGTTCACTCGCCAGGATGACAGCCTTGCCAAACTTGCACCGGCGCTGGCACACTACGGGCTTGCGAGGGTGGAGGTCCTGCAATGACCAAGCGGCTGAACTGGATCCTGGCCGTGGTGCTGGTCATGGTCGGATTGCCTTATTACTGGCTGCTGATCGACAATCGCGCCGGTGACGCCCAGCCCAAGCCGATCAGCATCGCCCAGCTGCGGCAAGCGGCAGCGGCGCTGCCCGGCGCTGCGCCCACCGCCGTCGAGGTTGAGCTGGTGACCTTCCGGCGCTTGCCCGGCGATCTGTTTGCCGCCGGATCAGGGATCAAGCGGCGGCTGATCGGAGTGATGGTCTGGCGGCTGCCAATCCCCGGCAAAGGTCCCCTGGTGATCGACAGCGCCCTGGACGCCGCGGCGGCAAAGCAGATGGGGATGGAACAGTTCAAGCCCGATTCCTGGCAGCGCGCAGTCACCGCGCTGGGCGAAGCTTCGATGATCCTGATCACCCACGAACATGCCGACCACCTGGGCGGCGTGGTTTCGCAGGGTCGGCGCGACGTGCTGGACCGGACCCTGTTCAATCCCCAGCAGCTGCCGGGCAACCGCTGGACCGATCTGCTGACCTGGCCGGCCCCGCCCTTGCCCCAGCCCGCAATCACCGGGCCTGCCATCAGGCCGGTCGCCCCCGGTGTGGTGGTGATCCCCGCGCCCAGCCACACCGCCGGATCGCAGATGGTCTATGTCCGCCTGGCCGATGGCCGCGAGTACCTGTTCACCGGCGATATCGCCACGCTGGCCCAGAACTGGCAGGAACAGCGCGCCCGCTCGCGCCTGATCGGCGATTGGCTGGCACCGGAGGACCGCGGCGAAGTCTATGCCTGGCTCAAGACCATCGCCGCGCTGAAAGCTGCTGCACCCGGGCTGGTGGTCTTGCCCGGCCACGATTTCGAATGGATCGCCGATCCCTTGAACAATACCGGCGTCCAGAGCCAGTTCATGAAACCGGCCGATTGATCCAGCGCAAAGTGTTTGCACTGGCAATCGGTCAAAGCTTGGCGTAGAGCGCGCAGCAGTTCGGCGCGCTGCCGGGGGATTCTAGACACGTGAACTACGATCACATCTTCGATCAGGCGATCGAGCGGCTGCATTCCGAAGGGCGCTACCGCGTCTTTATCGACATTCTGCGCAACAAGGGCGCCTACCCCAACGCGCGCTGCTTTGCCGGGCACAACGGTCCCAAGGACATCACCGTGTGGTGTTCGAACGACTACCTCGCGATGGGTCAGCACCCCAAAGTGATCGAAGCGATGGAAATGGCGCTGCACGACGTTGGCGCAGGCTCTGGCGGCACTCGCAACATCGGCGGCAACACGCATTACCACGTCGATCTTGAGGCTGAGCTGGCCGACCTGCACGGCAAGGACGGCGCGCTGCTGTTCACTTCGGGCTATGTCTCGAACGATGCGACGCTTTCCACCCTGGCCAAAGTGCTGCCCGGCTGCGTGATCTTTTCGGACGAACTCAACCACGCCTCCATGATCGCGGGAATCCGCAACTCCGGCGCGGAAAAGCGGGTGTTCCGCCACAACGATCTTGAACATCTGGAAGAACTGCTGGCCGCCGAAGCGCCCGAAGTGCCCAAGCTGATCGCGTTCGAATCGGTCTATTCGATGGAAGGTGATGTCGCCCCGATCCACGCGATCTGTGATCTGGCCGACAAGTACAACGCGCTGACCTATATCGACGAAGTCCACGCGGTGGGCATGTACGGCCCGCGCGGCGGCGGGATCAGCGACCGCGACGAGGCAGCACACCGGATCGACATCATCGAAGGCACGCTGGGCAAGGCGTTCGGCGTGATGGGCGGCTATATCGCGGCGGACAGCCGGATCATCGACGTGATCCGCAGCTATGCCCCGGGCTTCATCTTCACCACCAGCCTCTCGCCCGTGCTGGTCGCGGGCGTGCTGGCCGCAGTCCGCCACCTCAAGAGCTCGAGCGCCGAGCGCGAGGCACAGCAGGCCAATGCCGCGATGCTCAAGCAGCTCTTCCGCGAAGCCGGGCTGCCGGTGATGCTCTCGACCACGCACATCGTGCCCTTGATGGTCGGCGATCCGGTCAAGGCCAAGGCGATCAGCGATGTGCTGCTGGCCGAATACGGCGTCTATGTGCAGCCGATCAACTATCCCACCGTCCCGCGCGGCACCGAGCGCCTGCGCTTTACGCCCGGCCCGGCCCATACCGAGCCGATGATGGTGGAACTGACCAAGGCCTTGGTCGAGATCTGGGAACGCATGGACCTCGCGCTCGCAGCCTGAACAGACCTGAATATTATTGAGCCAGCGCCGCGCCGATTACGGCTGGACCGCCAGAAAGAATCCGTTACGACTCCGCGCCGTGCAAAGGGCACGAGGGTTCGAGGTGATCGCTGGATCGCCGAGGTCGTAGGGAGTGGGACATGGCAACCGATTGGGCCGCAGACGTCAAGAAATACGTAGCCGATGCCGATGATGCCGCGATCGCCGGGATCGTCCGCTATTGCGGGATCGCACTGCGCAACCGCGATTCGTCGCTGGTTGCGTTCAGCGACAAGACCGAGACCGACCGGGTCCGCAACAATTTTCTCAAGAAAAAGCTTGGCCTGACTCAAGCTGATTCCTCGCTCGACAAGGCGATCGCCAAGGTTGGCGAAGTGATGAAGGCCGACCGCACCAAGAACCGCGTGACGGTCTATTACCTGCTCGCCGCCGAGTTCAAGAAGCTCGACATGTTCGTCAAGAAGACCGCGGCCAAAGCTCCGCCGAAGGCTGCTGCGCCCAAGGCTGCTGCCAAGGCTCCGGCGGCCAAGGCCGAAGCCAAGGCTCAAGCCAAGAAGGCGGCCCCTGCTGCGAAGAAAGCTGCAACTGCCAAGCCAGCGGCAAAGGCCGCAGCACCCAAGAAGGCGACTGCGAAACCGGCAAAGGCAGCAGCCCCGAAGAAGGCTGCCGCGCTGAAGAAAGCTGCCGCCCCCAAGGCCGCAACCAAGCCCCAGGCGCTGGTGGACAAGCCTGCGGAAGTTGCTGCCCAAGCGGCCGCACCGGCAGCGGCTCCGGCTCCGGCTCAGGCTTCGGCGCCTGCTCCGAAGGCTGCTGCCAACCCAGGTACCAGCGCCGCCGACGACGGTGCCGGACTGGGGGCGCTTTGGTGGGTATTGACGATTGCCTTGGTCCTGTTCGTCCTGTGGTGGCTGATGGGCTGAAGCCCGGCACCTGGACATACGAAAGGGCGGGATCGCAGTGCGATCCCGCCCTTTTCATTTCAAACCGGCATGCCGTTCAGCGCAGCGAGACGACGTTGTCCTTGGCGCGGGGGTCCTGGCGCTCGCCGGTATATTGGCTGGCCATCGGCTCGTCAGACACCTCGATCGCCTCGGCCTGGCCGAAGCCGTTGAAGGCGGTCTTCATCGCCGCGCCATAGGCACCCAGCATGCCGACTTCGATATAGTCGCCGGCCTGGATATCGGCCGGCAGCTGGAACGGGCCTTCCATGAAGTCGGCGTCGTCGCAGGTCGGGCCGTAGAACGAGAACGCGGTCAGCACATCCGAGCGCCCTTCGGTCAGGCAGCGCACCGGGAACCGCCAGCCAACGTGCGCGGCATCGTAAAGCGCGCCATAGGCCCCGTCGTTAATATAGAGCTCTTCGCCCCGGCCCTTCTCGACCTTGACCACCAGCGAGGAGTATTCCGCACACAGCGCCCGGCCGGGCTCGCACCACAGTTCCGACGAATAGCTGACCGGCAGCGATTCAGCCGCACGGTCGATCGCGCCGAAATAGTCCTCAAGCGGCGGCGGTTCCATGCCCGGATAGATCGAGGGAAAGCCCCCGCCAACGTCGATGATATCGACCGTGACCGCAGCATCGACAATCGCCGCGCGGACGCGCTCGATCGCCGTGACATAGGCAAACGGGGTCATCGCCTGGCTGCCGACATGGAAGCACACGCCCAGCGCATCTGCAACCTGACGGGTCGCTTGCAGCAAGGGCGCAGCATCGGCCAGGTCGATCCCGAACTTGGCGGCGAGGCTCAGTTCTGAGAACTCGGACGAAACGCGCAGCCGCACGCAGAGCGACAGGTCGGTCGCGCCGTCGGTGGCTTCGACGATCTTGGCCAGCTCTTCATGGCTGTCGAGGCTGAACACACGCACGCCGTGGACCTTGTAGGCCTCGGCAATCGCGCCCTTCGATTTCACCGGGTGCATGAAACACAGCACGGCCTCCGGCAGCACCGAGCGGACCAGCCGGACTTCGGCGATCGAGGCGACGTCATAATGCGTCACGCCCGCGCCCCACAGCACTTTGAGCAGGTCGGGTGAAGGATTGGCCTTCACCGCATAGAGCGACTTGCCCGGAAACTTCTCGGCAAAGAAGCGGGCGGCGCGCGCGGCGGCGTGCGGACGGTTGAGAATGACCGGTTCTTCGGGCGAGAGCGCGCGAACTACGGACAGAGCGTCAGGATACTGGTGCAACTCAAGGGACCCCCAATAGGCCTTTCGGCCAGGTAACACGAAGACGAGGCTGCCTTGCGGTTATTGGAAGTCCCCTTGGGGCAGCGGGGGTGGCCTATAAAGATTCGCACCTTAACTGCAAGTGAAAATCAAGCCCGTTTCACCCCTTCATCAGGTGATCGGCGACGGCGCGGTAGGCGGGGAGCGAGGTGGGGTCGAAAGCACCGTTGGCGGCGATCGGGTGCGAGCCGAAGCGGGCGATGGTGACTTCGGCCACAGGGTCCACCCAGATCGCCTGGCCGTGGATCCCGCGCGCGGAAAAAGCGCCGTGATTTCCGCCCATTGACCACCATTGGCTGTTGTAGGAGCCGCCCGGAATCCACTCATATCCGGCCGGCGCGAAAGCCGCCGCACTGCCTCCAGCCTTGATGCTGGCGACCGCCGGCTGGGCAATCGCCTGCCCGCCATTGCCATGCCCGTCGCAGCGCATTGCCTCACCAAACCGGGCCATGTCGCGCAGCACCGGATTGAGCCCGCCGCCCGCGAAGGGCATGCCGGTCGAATCGATCAGGAAGTCGGCGTCCTGTTCCATCCCCAGCGGCGCCCAGATTCGCTCCGACAGGACCGCATCGAGTCGCTTGCCTTCGGTCCGCGCCACCAGCCAGCCGAGCACTTCGGTGTTGCAGGTGCGATAGGTGAAGCGTTCGCCGTGCTCGCCCGCCTTGGGGATCGTCGGCAGGTACGAATAGACATCGCCTGCCCCCGCATAGCCGGGCGCGCGCGGGGTGAGCCCCAGCGCGTTGCTCATCGCGCCAATCCCCGAATTGGGGTCGGTATATTCTTCCGAGAAATCGAGCGCGGTGGTCATGTCCATGACCTGGCGCAACGTCGCATCGGCAAAGCCGCTGCGCGCGAGTTCCGGGATCAGGTCCGCCATCGGCGCGGAAGGATCGAGCCGGCCTTCGGCGATCAGCATTTCAGCTAGCGTGCCTACGAAGCTCTTGGTCACCGAAAAGGCAATGTGCGGGGTGTCGCGGCGGGTTACGCCCAGATAGCGTTCGTAAACCACCGTGCCCTTGTGGACCACCAGCACTGCATCGGTGAAATTGACCGCCAGGGCCTCTTCCCAGCTCAGCTCGCGCCCATCGTCCAGCGCGTTGAAACGCACGCCGTCGATATCATCGCGCAAGGCCTCGGGCAGCTCCCACACCGGTCCATAGCCGCGCGAGACCCGCACCGTCGGCAGAAACTCGCGCATGTGCGAAAAGGCATAGCGGTGCGTGGGGAACCGCATGTGATCGGCGCGTTCCCACGCCAGCCGCTTGGCATCGGGCGGCGGGAAGCCCTGCATCCAGCCCATGGCCACGGGATCGGAAGTATGGGCGTCGAGGATCGTGTCGGGCATGCGGCTCTCCTTGCACGCCAGCTTAGCCTGCTGGATGGGTTGTGCCAGTTTTTGTTCACGCGGAAACGCGGAGACGCGGAGGATGTTGCGTCGAGCCGAAGGCACAGTGATCAAGTTCGGCAGTTCGTTTTGGGCGACCATCGAACAACAAGGCGGCTTCGCCGCAGGCTCGACTCCTCCGCGTCTCCGCGTCTCCGTGTGAACCCAATCAACTCAGCCGGTCGCGGAAGTCCTCGTAACCAAACCGCTTCACGCATTCGAGCTGGTCGCTCTCGCTGTCCCACAGCCAGATCGAGGGCAGCGGTACGCCGTTGAAGGTGGTGGTCTTGACCATCGAATAGTGCGCCTGATCGAGGAAGGCGAAGCGCTGGCCGACCTGCGGCCCCTCGGCAAAGCGGTAGTCGCCGATCACATCACCGGCCAGACAGCTCGGCCCGCCCAGCCGCACTGCCCCGCCCGCGGCTTCGTCGATTTCGGTATCGATCGGCGGCAGCTCGCCCAGCATCGCCGGACGGTACGGCGCCTCGATCACATCGGGCATATGGCAGGTCGCCGACACATCGACGATCGCCACCGGCATCCCGTTCTCGCCCAGATCGAGTACCGTGCCGACCAGGATTCCGGCATCGAGCGCCACCGCTTCACCGGGTTCGAGATAGACTTCGGCCTGGGTATCGTCCTTCAGGTCGATCAGGAATTCGACCAGCTCGTCGCGTTGGTAATCGGCGCGGGTAATGTGGTGCCCGCCGCCCAGGTTGAGCCATTTGAACTGACCGAAATAGGGCTCGAGATAGTCGAAGGCCGTGTCCCAGGTGCGCTTGAGCGGTTCAAGGTCCTGCTCGCACAGGGTGTGCATGTGGATTCCGTCGACCAGCTCCATATGCTCTTCGGTCAGCTGATCGATCGGAAAGCCCAGCCGCGAATGCGGCGCGCATGGATCATACCTCGGCACTTCACCTTCGGGATGCAAGGGATTGATCCGCAGGCCAATATCGAACGACTCACCGCGCGCGCGGGCAGCATCGATGATCGCCGAACAGCGCAGGATCTGCTGCGGCGAATTGAAGATCACATGGTCCGACAGGCGCAGGATCTCGTCGAGATCCTCGGGCTTGTAGGCCGCACAATAGGTCGCAATTTCGCCGTCATAGAACTCGCTGGCCAGCCGTGCTTCCCACAGGCCAGAAGTGCAGACCCCGTCGAGGTATTCGCCCACAATCGGCGCGGTGGACCACATCGAAAAGGCCTTGAGCGCCGACAGCAGCTTGATCTCCGCCCGGTCGCGGACATCGGCGAGGATCGCCAGATTCTCCCGCAGCCGCGCGGCATCGACCACGAAGCTGGGGCTATCGACGCGGTTCAGATCAAACTGGGCAAAAGCGCCCGGATCGCCGGCTCTGGTTTCCATAACTGGGTTCAGTCCATTTGTTTCACGCGGAGGCGCGGAGGCGCGGAGGATTGGTGCCGAGCCGCAGGCTCACTTGCAAAACCAGCGGCGAGCCAATTCGGAAAGTTGGATTGTCGCGCGGCTTCGCCGCAGGCTGAACTCCTCCGCGTCTCCGCGTCTCCGCGTGAACTATTCCAATCGAGCCTCAAAACTCCACCGGCCCCGGCAATTCCTTCACTTGCCACGGCAGCCCTTGCGTATTGAGCATGTCCATGAACGGATCGGGATCCATCTGCTCCATGTTGAACACGCCCTCACCGCTCCACGCGCCGGTCAGCATCAGCGCCGCGCCGATCATCGCCGGGACGCCGGTGGTGTAGCTGATCGCCTGGTTGCCGGTTTCAGCATAGGCGTCTTCGTGGTCGCAGATGTTGTAGATGTAGAAGGTCTTCTCGCCCGATCCATCCAGCGCCTCGCCGGTGGCGATATCGCCGATGTTGGTCTTGCCCTTGGTGGTCGGGCCCAGCGTTTCGGGTTTGGGCAATACGGCGGCGAGGAACTGGAGCGGGATGATCTCGCGGCCCTGGTACATCACCGGGTCGATCCGCGTCATGCCGACGTTCTGCAGCACGGTGAGGTGCGTGATATAGGCATCACCGAAAGTCATCCAGAAGCGCGCGCGCTCCAGTTCGGGGATGAACTTGGCGAGGCTTTCGAGCTCCTCGTGGTACATCATGTACATGTTCTTGGGGCCGACCTGATCGAACTCAAACGCGACCTTTTTCGACATCGCCGGGGTTTCGACGAACTGGCCGCCCTCCCAGTGGCGCGCGGGCGCGGTCACTTCGCGGATGTTGATTTCGGGGTTGAAATTGGTGGCGAAGGCCTGGCCGTGGTCGCCGCCGTTGCAATCGAGGATGTCGAGCTGACGGATGGTCTTGAGCCTGTGCTTGCGCAGCCACATCGCAAAAACGCTGGTCACGCCCGGATCAAAGCCAGAGCCCAGCAGCGCCATCAACCCCGCTTCCTTGAACCGGTCCTGATAGTCCCACTGCCATGAATACTCGAACTTGGCCTGGTCCTTGGGCTCATAATTGGCGGTATCGAGATAGCTCACACCAGCCGCGAGGCAGGCGTCCATGATCGGCAGGTCCTGGTACGGCAGCGCCAGGTTGACCACCAGCCTGGGCTCGATCTGCTTGATCAGCCGGGTCAGCGCGGGCACTTCCTCGGCGTCGATCTCATAAGTCTGCACTGTCTGCCCGGTGCGTTCCTTCACCGAGGCGGCGATCGCATCGCATTTGGAACGGGTCCGGCTGGCGAGGTGGATCTCGCTGAAAATGCCCGCATTCCCTGCCGCACTTTGGGCCATCTTGTGCACGCAAACCGAGCTAACCCCGCCCGCGCCGATCACCAGAACTTTGCTCGCATTTCCGTTCATTTGGCCGAATCTCCTTGCCAGTGGCTGGGGGGCATATAGATTTGTTTCATGGCCACACAACAAATGCGAAGCCCGACTCCCGCTGGAGTCGCGATTGCCGCCGCCAAGATAGCGCAATTGCTGCCGAAAACACCCCTGATCGAGCGGGCGGTGAACGGCACGCCGGTGTGGTTCAAGGCGGAGAGCCTGCAACCGGTTGGCGCCTTCAAGATTCGCGGCGCCTGGCACCGGCTGACCGACCTGTCCGAAGCAGAGCGCGCGCGCGGCGTGGTGGGGGTTTCCAGCGGCAACCATGCGCAGGGCGTGGCCTGGGCGGCCAAGCGCCTGGGGATTGCGGCAACCATCGTGATGCCCATCGATGCGCCCAAGACCAAGATCGAAGCGACGCGCGGCTATGGCGCCAAAGTGGTGCTCTATGACCGCCCCGGCGGCGAGAACCGCGACGCGGTGGCGCAGCAGCTGGTCGATCAGAGCGGCGCGACTTTGGTTCACGCCTATGGCGATCCCTGGGTGATCGAGGGCCAGGGCACCGCCGGGCTGGAGATCGCCGCACAACTTGCCGAACGCGGGCTGGACGGCCCGACGCGGATCGTTTGCCCTTGTGGCGGCGGCGGCCTCACTGCCGGTCTCGCCCTCGCCTGCCCCGAGGCCGAGATCGTCCCGGTCGAACCCGAAGGCTGGGATGACGTGCGGCTGAGCCTGGAAAAGGGCGAGATCGTCGGCGTGCCCGACATGAAGTTCCCCACGCAATGCGATGCCCTGCAAACCCCCGCCACCTGGCCGATCAACTTCGCCGTGCTGAAGGCGCGCGTGGCGCGCGGCTATGCCGTCACCGCCGCCGAAGTCCGCGCGGCCCAGCGCTGGGCCTTTGCGCAGCTGCACCTTGTGGTCGAACCCGGCGGCGCAGCGGCCCTGGCGGCGGTGCTGGCGGGCAAAGTGCCGGTCGATGGCCGCACCGCCGTGATCCTGTCAGGCGGGAACACCGATGCTGGTGACTTTGCCAAGGTGTTGAGCGAGTAGTTCCTCCCCCTTGGGGGAGGGGGACCATGCGAAGCATGGTAGAGGGGTACGCGCGAGTGGTCCCAACCTTCCCGGCCAGATCGGGACCACCCGCACGTCCCCCTCCACCCCCGCCTTCGGCGGCGGTCCCCCTCCCCGTTCCGGGGAGGAATGGTTGCATTTGACAATCGGTTTTTCCGCGGTCACCTTCCCCACCCTCGGGTCAATCGAACCAGGGGGAGAATCCAATGGAAGCCAAGATGCTCGCACCGGCCGCCGTGCTGGTGCTGTGGTCGATCGTCATGCTGTTCTGGACCGCCTTCTCGCGGTTTCCGGCGATGAAGAAGCTGGGAGCCAACATCAAAACTGCCCCGCCGGGCGGTCGCGGATCGCAGCTTGATGGGGTGCTGCCCGATTCCGTGATGTGGAAAAGCCACAACTACACCCACCTGATGGAACAGCCGACGATCTTCTATCCGACGGTGGTGATCCTGGCGATGCTTGGCCCCAATCCTGGCACGATCGCCATTGCCTGGGCCTACGTCGCGCTGCGGATCATCCATTCTTTGTGGCAGGCGACCGTGAACACCCTGCCGATCCGTTTCACTCTGTTCATTCTGTCAACGATCTGCCTGGTCCTGCTGGCGATCCACGCCTTCGAACTGACCGTTCTAGCCTAAGGGGGAAAGACAATGATCCAAGCCGATATTCTCAAACCCGTGGCCGTTTTGGCCATGTGGACCATGATCATGTGGATCTGGATGTACGCCACGCGTATTCCGGCAATCAACAAGCTGCCCAAGCCGACCGAGCCGGGTGCCGATCAGGGCTGGACCCCTGCCATGCTGGAAGCACTGCTTCCGCGCGAGATTCAATGGAAAGCGCACAATTACAACCACCTGCATGAAGCACCGACAGTGTTCTATGCGGTGGCGCTGGCCCTGGCGATCACCGGCCAGGGTGACGGGCTCAACGCCCAGATCGCCTGGGCCTATGTCATGCTGCGGATCGTCCACTCGGTCTATCAGTCAACGATCAACAAAGTTGTTCCGCGCTTCCTGCTGTTCGTTCTTTCCAGCCTCTGCCTGATCGCGCTGACGCTGCACCTGGTGCTCAGCCAGTTCCATTAAGACTGGCTAGCGAGGCGCCGGATTGGCCGGTGCCTCGCTTTCTCAGAACATCTTGCGGAACTGAATCCCGATCATTCGGCCACGCGGGGCAAGATAGTCGCGCTGGTAGGACAGTGGCACCGTGCCCGTCTCGTCAGTCACTTGCTGATAGGTATCGAGCAGGTTTTCGATCCGGATCGACATCCGCGCACCTTTCAGGAACGGCACGGCCTTGAGCAGTTTGGGCTGCTGGCCGAAGTCGATGAACATCACCATGTTGACGCTGGTGGTGCTGCCAAAGCGCAGATCGCTGCTGCCCGGCAGGCCCGATCCTTCGAGCGTTGTCGGGGCGCTCCAGGTCGCGTTGAAGAAGGTGCCCATGCCCTTGTAGAAGACGCCGCCATTCGCCTCGATGCTGTGACGCGGGGTGCCGCCGCCAGCAATCGCATCGCCGTTGAGCAGATCGAGCAAAGGCCCGCCCGGCGCCACCAGCACCCGGCTTTCGAATTGCGCAGTGTGGTACAGGCCCAGGCTCCAGCGGCCTGGCTGACCGCCGCCTCCGCCCATACCCATCATCCCGCCGCCACGCCCACCGCCGCCGCCTGCGCGCTGGGGCGGCGGACCCCCGGCGGGCGCACTGCCAGGCGGAGGCCCGCCTTGCGGTCGCGGACCGCCGCCACGCCCACCGAACATCGCGCCGAACATGCCGCCGCCGCCCGGTGTCGCCTTGCCGAAACCGTCGGACAGATTGATGCCCCAGCGCAGCCGCGATCCTTCCTGGCGAAAGAAAGTCACCGGGCGCTGGTCGATTGCCAAGAGGCGGCCCGTCCCGTCGCGGGTAACCCGCCCGGGAAACGCTGCCTCGATCTCTGGCGTGAGCGCCGGGAACGAAGCGCTGACGTCGCTCGACCGGTTGCGGAAATATTCCGCCACCATGCTCGAATTGCTGAGGATCGGCAGCTGCCAGGTCAGCCCCAGCTTGAGGTCGCGCTGGGTCTCACGCTTGAGCAGCGGGTTGCCGCCACCGGTCAGCGTGACCAGCGCGGTTTCGCCCCGGGTGAAGTCATAGACCGGGACGTTAAAGGTCAGCACTGTCGGGTTGCCCAGCTGGCTGATCGCAGGGGCGGTTTCGTTGACGATATAGCTCGCCTGCAAGCCCAGCTTGCCGGTCAGCCCCCAGGTCAGGCCGGTGGTCCAGCCGATCAGGGTGCCAAAGTCAGACAAGTGGCTGACATCGGCGCTGAGGTTGAGCGTGATATCGCCCGCTCCGCCCAGGAAATTCTCGCGCCGGGAAGTCAGCGGGATCCCCAGGTTGACGCCCCCCAGCACCCGCCCGCGGTTCAGCGAGACCGGGCCGGACAGGCTGGCCTGATCCTTGGTGTCGAACCCGATCCAGGTATAACCAGCCTTGATCGTCGCGCTAACCTGCCCGCCCGGCAGACGCACAGGACGGCCGATCATGGTGACCAGGTTCTCAACCCGGTTCGACACTGTCTCGGCCTCGGTCGCGCCAGCGGGGGGCAACGCGGGCAAGGGTCCGCGGATCGGCAAGGTTCCCGCAGCTGCAGCGGCCACCAGCGACGATGTATCGGCGCGGCGGTCGGTCTGGCTGCGGGTCTCTGCGTGGTTGGCATCCACCGTGGCGCTGAACTGCCAATCGCCAAAGGACGTCGAATAGCCCGCCCCGCCTTCCAGCGTGGTGGTGCGGCTGACGCGCTCAAGCGGCCCCGGCAAGGTCCGCAGCGCGGTGTCACCGCCAAAGCTAAGCAATACGGTATCGAGCCCTTGCCAGGCGCGGCTCTCTGCCCGGCTGACTCCGGCGCTGAGGCTGAGCGATCCGCCCATCCCGTTCGTGCCCAGCCCCCTCGACAAGGCGGCATTGAGCCCAAAATTGCGCGAATCCGGGATCAGCGTGCGGAACTGCTGGGGATCGGGATCGCTGGTCACAGAGCGGACCGTGGTCGGCACCAGGTTCCGCTCGGATTCGAACAGCGGCGCCGTATCGTCGGTGGTCGCGGTCAGGCTGAGCCGCGAAGGGCCAGCGATCCGGGTCAGCGAGCCTTCGAGGTTCCAGGAGTAGAAGCCCCCCCGAAAGGGCAGCGACACTCCCGAATCGAGCGCCACCGCCTGGAACTTGTCTTTCAGGATAATGTTCACCACCCGCGTATCGGGCGAATAGCCAAATTTCAGCGCCACTTCCTCGGGCAGCACTTCGACCTTCCTGATCGCTTCGGGCGGGATGTTGCGCATCTCGCGGAAGTTGGACACGCGCTGGCCGTTGAGCAGCACCAGCGGCATGCCTCCGCCGCTGCTGCCGCCGCGCCCGCGGCCCGATCCGGTCTGCGGGCTGATCCGGCCCAGCAGGTCGCCGATCGAGCTGACCCCCATCGACTGGATCTCGGACTCGTCAAACGTGGCAACCGGGGATTGCGGGGTATCGACCTGGCCGCGCAGCCGCTCAGCCACGACGACGATTTCATCCTTGCTGATGGGTTTTTCGGACTGGTCCTGCGGTGCGGGCGTTTCCTGGGCCAGCGCGGGCAGCGTGTAAAGCATCAGGGGCAGGCTGATTATGCGGCGCTTCATGATTACTTGGAATCCACTAATTTCGGCGCCATTGCCCCGCGATGAACTGGGGTGCTTTGATCGCAGTTTCAACTGAACACTTGTAACAATTTGTCGAAACGTCAACGACAACCGACCAAACGCCTAAGGCTTCCCTTTTCGCGCCTGCGCGGCTATGGGGCGCCGCAATGCTGACATTCAACAACGGAAACTAGACGCGGATGGCGAAGGAAGAACTGCTCGAAATGCGTGGGACGGTGGTGGAACTGCTGCCCAACGCGATGTTCCGCGTCCGCCTGGAAAACGATCACGAGATCCTGGGCCACACCGCCGGCAAGATGCGCAAGAACCGCATCCGCGTGCTGGTGGGCGACGAAGTGCTGGTCGAGCTGACCCCTTATGACCTGACCAAGGGCCGGATCACCTATCGCTTCATGCCCGGGCGCGGCGGCCCCGGCCAGTTCGGCGCTTGAGCGCGCCCCGGCTCGTCCTTGCCTCCAGCTCGCCGCGCCGACGTGACCTGCTGGCGCGGATCGGGCTGGTGCCCGACCGGATCGAAAGCCCCGACATCGATGAAAGCCCGTTGAAGACCGAACTGCCGCGCGCCTATGCGTTGCGGCTGGCCCAGGCCAAGGCCCTGGCCGTGGCCCGGCGCGGGGGCGAAGTGGTGATCGCCGGGGACACCACCGTTGCCGCCGGACGCCGGATCCTGCCCCCTGCCGACACGATCGAGGTGCAGCGCAGCCTGCTCAAGATCCTCTCGGGTCGGCGTCACGACTGCATCTCGGCGGTCTGCGTGATTGATGCTGCGGGCATGGTCCGCACGCGGATGGTCGAAACCGTGGTGGCCTTCAAGCGGCTGACCGATGACGAGCTGGATGCCTACATTGCCAGCGGCGAAGGACTGGGCAAGGCCGGCGGCTATGCCATCCAGGGCCGGGCCGAGGCGCTGATCCGCTTCGTTGCGGGCAGCCATTCGGGCGTGGTCGGGCTGCCGCTGTTCGAAACCCGCGCACTCCTCAAAGCGGCGGGGTTACCCCTTGGCTGAGTGGCTGGTCGAGCAAGGGATCGGCGAAGAACGCGCGGTGCTGGTGGAGCACGGCGAAGTGCTGGCCGCACGGCTGCGCTGGCCGGGCGGGCTCGAGGCCGGGATGGTCGAGAATGCCAAGCTGATTTCCCGGACCGCCAATTCCAAACGCGGCACCGCGCGCTTTGCCAGCGGCGAGGAAGCGCTGGTCGACAGCTTGCCGCACGAGGCGACTGAAGGCTCCTCGCTGCGGCTGATCGTGACCCGCGCCGCTCTGGCCGAACGTGGCCGGCTCAAGCGTGCGCAGGCTCGCCCGACGCAAGAGCCAGTTGGCCCTGCCCCCGATCTCGCCGCGGAACTTGGCGGCAGAGTGGTGCGCCGTTTCCCCGCAGGCCTGTGGGAGGACATTTTCGCCGATGCCTGTTCGGGCGAGGCGGCGTTCCCCGGCGGCGCGCTGACCATCACCCCGACCCCGGCGATGACCATGGTCGATATTGACGGCACCTTGCCGCCCGCCGCCCTCGCGCTGGCAGCGGTTGAGCCGTTGGCCCAGATGCTGGCACGGCTCGATCTGGCTGGCTCCATCGGGATCGACTTCCCCACGCTGACCGACAAGAACGACCGCAAGCAAGTCGATGGCGCATTGGAACGCGCGCTGGGCGATTGGCCGCATGAGCGCACCGCGATGAACGGCTTCGGCTTTGTCCAGCTGGTCGCCCGGCTGACGCGGCCATCGCTGCTGCACCTTTGCGCGCGCGAACCCGCCAGGGCAGCGGCGCTGTTCCTGCTGCGACAGGCCGAACAGGTCGAGGAACCGGGCGCGCTGCTGCTGACTTGCCATCCTGCGGTCGAAAAGGCGCTTCGAGCTGAATGGCTGGCAGAGCTGGCGCGCCGCAGCGGCCGCGAGGTGCGGATAGTGGCTGACCCGGCCCTTGCCCCGCGCGCCGCTTTCGCGCAGGCAGCAGCGCTATGACGCTTTCCAACCGCAAATGCCCGATCTGCGGCAAGCCGCGCAGCGCTGAGCACACGCCGTTCTGCGGGGCAAGGTGCAAGGACCGCGACCTGGTGCGCTGGCTTGACGACGGTTATGCCTTGCCCGGCCCGCCTGCGCTGGATGAAGAAGCAGATAAGGCATAAGCCCCCTTGCCAAGCGCCGGACGGTTCGCCATAGGCGCGCTTCCAATCGCTTTGGCGATGCCCGGATAGCTCAGTTGGTAGAGCAGCGGATTGAAAATCCGCGTGTCGGTGGTTCGAATCCGCCTCCGGGCACCAGTTTTTGGAAGAAGAAGATGTCCGGGGGACATCTTCCCAAAAAACTCCCGAGCGCAAGCGAGGGGCACGCTCTCAACCTTGAGCTAAGGGTTCCAACGGCCACTGGGTCCGGGGGACATTCTCCCGAAAACTCCCGAGCGCAAGCGACGGGGCACGCTCTCAACGCAGCGCGATCGGTTCCGGACCAATTTCAATCACACCAAACGTGGCGCGCTCACTGCCCTGCTGGCCGCAACGTCACCGTGAAACGATCACGCGTGGGCACATCCATGAACCGCTGATCCTTGAGCACGATGCCTGTGGGTCCCGGCTCGGCGACCAGCATCCGACTCCAGAACAGGAACGCTTCGGCCTGGGAATCTCCCTTGGCCCATTCCCGAATGCGCGGGTCTGTCATGCCCAGCGGTTTACCGGGTCCGGCGCGGGCGCGATCGCCGAATAGCGACCAGCTGACTGTGCCATAGCGGCTGTCGGTCTGCCACAAGACCTCGCGCCGCCAGAACGCCAGCGGGACAGGATTGGCGACCACCTTCACAGGATAGGGCGCGTCCATCCGCACGCGATCTGCCGCGAAACCACTGATCCCCAGATTGAGCATGATGTAGGCCGCCAACCCGGCCAGCGCCGCGCGCGCCGGGCCATGCCAATCGCCCCGCCCGGCCCGCTCGCGCCGCCGCCCCAGCCACAGCGCGCAGACCAGCCCGATCCAGACCCACAGATCGATGATGAACAGCACATCGCCATAGAACCATGTGCTGGAGAACGGCTCAAGCAAGCGGATCCCGTAATTGTTGAACCAGTCGAACAGCGGATGGCTAAGCGTGCCGATCAGGCTGACCAGGTAGAGCCATTTGAAACTCACCGACAATCGCCCCTCAGGCCGCGTGCCGCGCGCCGCCTGCCAGCGGTCGAACCACCACAGCAGCGCAGCCAGGATCAATGGCAGCAGCACCATCGCCGGGGGGCCGTGAGTAATCCCGCGCCGGAACCCCAAGTGCTCGGTGCCCTCCAGCCAGAGGAAGCACCCCGCATCCACATCGGGCAGGTTGGCGCCAATGATCAACGCGGGCATCGCCAGCCCGGTCCTGCGCTTAAGCCCCGCCTGCCCCAGCGCCGCGCCGATCAGGGAATGGGTGAGGTTATCCATTTGACCGTCACGCCTCAGCTCATGAAATTGGTTCACACGAAGACACGAAGATGTCGCGCCTACCCGATTCGTCCGTAGTAATCGTTGGCAACGCGCCTGAGGCCATCTTTGAAGGTTGCCTGACCAAAGTTCATCAGCAGTCCTAGCTGAAGATTCATCAGGCGCAGATAGGTCAAAACCTGCTTGCCATGGACGGGCGCAAGCCGCTCAATCGACTTGAGCTCCAGAACCAGTTGATCCTCAACAAGCAGATCGATCTTGAATGCGTTCTCTACGAGAACGCCATTGTAATTCATTGTGATAGGAACCTGTCGGCGGACATTGAGCCCCTCCTGCTTCAAAGCCTCTTCCATCAACGCTTCATAGGCATTCTCAAGAAGGCCGGGCCCCAAGTCAGTATGGATCCGATAGCCGCTATTCACTGCGATCCGGGCAATGCGCTCCAGATCCGCTTGTCGAGACATCTTCGTGTCTTCGTGTGAACCATTCTGACTCAGGCAGGATGTCCTTCGGCCGGATCGACCACCCAGGTCTGCCCCTTGGCCAGCAGCTTGCCGAGGTCCGCGCTCTTGCCTTCGCGCATCTTGGCGTCCTGGCCCAGCACCGATTCTTCATAGGTCGGACGCGGATCGTCGTAGATCACGCCCAGCGCCATCGGGAACGAGCCGAACGGCATTTCGACCAGCATGTGCGCGATCGAGCGGTTGGTAACGTTGTGGACGATCACCCCGGCTGCCTGCCAGTCACCGTCAACCACATCGACGACCTTCAGCGTCAGCGTTTCGGCATCGAGCGCGATGCCCTGGGTGCCTTTCGCGAACAGCATCGGCTCGCCATTGGCCAGCCACAGCTGCCGGTCCTCGGCACCCTTGGGGGCGGCGAAGTCTTCGAAGACGTCCTTGTTGTAGACGATGCAGTTCTGGAAGATTTCGACGAAAGCCGCGCCCTTGTGGTGGTAGGCGGCCTTGAGCACGTCGGTCAGGTTCTTCGACACGTCGAACCCGCGGGCGATGAACCTCGCCCCTGCCCCCAGCGCGAAAGCGCAAGGGCTGGCCGGGCGATCGACCGAGCCCAGCGGCGTGGTCGGGCTGGTGGTGCCCTGGCGGCTGGTGGGCGAATATTGCCCCTTGGTCAGCCCGTAGATCTCGTTGTTGAACAGCAGCACCTGGCAATTGAGGTTGCGGCGCAGCAGGTGCATCGTGTGGTTGCCGCCGATGCTCATCCCATCGCCATCGCCGGTGACCAGCCAGATATCGAGCTGCGGATTGGCCAGCTTGATCCCCGTCGCCACCGCCGGCGCGCGGCCGTGGATGGTGTGGAAGCCATAGCTTTCGACGTAGTACGGGAACCGGCTGGAACAGCCGATCCCGCTGACAAACACGGTGTTCGCCGGATCCGCGCCAAGCTCCGGCAAAGTGCGCTGCACCGCCTTGAGAATCGCATAGTCCCCGCATCCCGGGCACCAGCGGACTTCCTGGTCCGATTCCCAGTCCTTGAGGGTGGTTTGAAAGGGGGTCATGTCATTCATGGGAACAAATCCTAGTCCAATCTATCCAAACCACGTCGTCACCCTGAACTTGTTTCAGGGTCCATTCCTCGGCGCGGACAGAGGTGAAAGACGAGAGCGACCTTGCCGATAGGTCGCTTGCCCCACCACGCTCCGGCCTGAACGGCGAAATGGATCCTGAAACAAGTTCAGGATGACGGGTGAATGTGGGCGGCATGGATCGACCCTGGCGTGGCCCCTCCCCGGTGGGGAGGGGTTGGGGTGGGGGCTCCACGCCGAACGGTTGGCATGACCTTTCGGCGTTGAACCCCCATCCCCGACCCTTCCCCAACGGGGAAGGGAGATTTGAAGCGGCGCGAAACATCACCCCAATGCCCCCTCAATCGCTTCCTCAAGCTCGGCAATCGTGAACGGTTGCCCGCTGGTCTTGTTGTGCGGCCGGGCATCGACCAGGAACTGGTCGCGCAGCACGGTCTTGAACTGGCCGGTGTTCATTTCGGGCACGAGGATCTTCTCGTAACCCCGGAGAAGATCGCCCAAATTTTCCGGCAGCGGCCAGATGTGGCGGACGTGGATGTGGTGGACATCCTGGCCCTTGGCGCGGGCCCGGCGGACCGCCTGGTGGATCGGGCCATAGGTGCTGCCCCAGCCGACCACGGCGAGCTTGCCGCTGGTCTCGCCCAGGGTGACTTCCTGCGCCGGGATGCTCTTGGCGACGCCATCGACTTTGGCCTTGCGCGCGTTGGTCATCGCCTGGTGGCTTTCGGGCGAATAGTCGAGGTTGCCGGTGCCGGGGTTCTTCTCGATCCCGCCGATCCGGTGGGTCAGCCCCGGCGTGCCCGGCTTGATCCACGGCCGCGCGCCTTTTTCGTCGCGGGCATAGGGCAGCAGGGTGCCGTCGGGGCCGTTGCGTTCCGCGAGGTACTTCACCGGGAACTCGGCATAAGTGCTCACGTCCGGCACCGCCCAGGGCTCGGCCGCGTTGGCGATGTAGCCGTCGGTCAGCAGGATCACCGGGGTCATGTATTGCGTCGCGATCCGCACCGCCTCGATCGCGCAATCGAAGGCATCGCCGGGGCTGCAGGCGGAAATCACCGGAATCGGGGTATCGCCGTTGCGGCCATAGACCGCCTGATATAGGTCGCTCTGCTCGGTCTTGGTCGGCAGGCCAGTCGAAGGCCCGCCGCGCTGCGAATTGACAATCACCAAGGGCAGCTCGGTCATCACCGCGAGGCCCATCGCCTCGGTCTTGAGCGCGATGCCCGGGCCCGAGCTGGACGTGACGCCCAGGTGCCCGGCGTAGCTTGCGCCAATCGCTGCTGCGATTGCGGCAATCTCATCCTCGGCCTGGAAGGTGGTGACGCCGAATTCCTTGAGCCCGACCAGATAGTGCAGGATCGAGCTGGCGGGCGTAATCGGATAGCCGCCAAAGAACATCGGCAGATGCGCCAACCGCGCCCCCGCAACCAGCCCCAGCGCGACCGCTTCGGCCCCGGTGATCGTGCGATAGAGCCCGGCCGGGGTCTCGACCTTGTCGATATGGCTCTTGTGCAGCTGCCCGCCCAGCTCCGCGGTTTCGCCATAGGCGTGCCCGGCGTTGAGCGCGGCAATGTTGGCCTCGGCCAGCAGCGGGTTCTTCTTGAACTTGCCCGTCAGCCAGTCGATCAGCGGCGCCCGGTCACGGTCGAACATCCACAGCGCCAGCCCCAGCGTCCACATGTTCTTGCAGCGCAGCGCATCCTTGTTGCCGAGGCCAAACGGCTTGACCGCTTCAACCGTCAGCGCGGAGATATCGAAAGCCAGCACGTTCCATTTGGCCAGGCTGCCATCGTCGATCGGGCTGACCTCGTACTTGGCCTTTTCCAGGTTGCGCTTGGTGAACTCACCAGTGTCGGCAATGATCAGCCCGCCGGGCTTGAGCGCGCCCAGATTGGTCTTGAGCGCCGCCGGGTTCATCGCCACCAGCACATCGGGCGCATCCCCAGCGGTATCGATCGCGGTCGAGCCGAAGTTGATCTGGAACGCCGAGACGCCAAACAAGGTGCCCTGCGGCGCGCGGATTTCCGCCGGGAAATCCGGGAAAGTCGCGAAGTCATTGCCCGCCAGCGCGCTCGACAGGGTGAATTGCCCGCCCGTCAGCTGCATTCCGTCGCCGCTATCGCCCGCAAAGCGAACGACTACGGATTCGGGGTGATTCTTGGTGGATGCGTCTGCTTCGGCCAATTGCGTTGCCATCTGTCTTCCTTGGTAAGGCTGACTCTGCGCCTTCGTCAGGTGCCCCTAATCATCTGGGGCTGCCGCGCAATCAAGAAAACCTGTCACGCGGCAAAGATCACAAGAGAAGCGCCAAGGCGGCTAGTCAAGTGGCATTTCGCGACTTAACCTCTCGATTAAACGCCTCCCTGCCATCCCCTTCCCCGTTGGGGAGGGGTTAGGGGTGGGGGTACCACGCTGGCGTCGAACCCCCACCCCAACCCCTCCCCTGAGGGGAGGGGCCTGAGACAGAGAGGATTCCCGCATGGCCGACGACACCTTCTACCGCGAAGACGTGAAGGGCTTCCTCGCGCTGGTCAATTCGCTGCCCCCGCCCGAGGCGCTGGTGCCCGAGGAACAGCGGATGGGTTACCTCGGCCTCAAGGCGATGACCGAAGCTGATCCGCGGCCCATGGCACTGATCCAGAACCTGACCTGCCCCGGCCCGGCAGGCGACATTCCGGTGCGGCTTTACGATGTGCGGGAGAGCCGCGAGCCATCGCCGGTGATCCTGTTCTTCCACGGCGGCGGCTTCGTGATTGGCGATCTGGATACCCACAATTCGCTCTGCACCGAGCTCAGCCACGTGCTCGATCTGCCGGTGCTGGCGGTGCATTACCGCAAGGCCCCCGAACACCCCTTCCCCGCCGCGCCTGACGATTGCGAGGCCGTCGCGCGCTGGCTCGCCGCCAGTCCGGCAGAGCTGGGCCGCACGGTTACTGGCCTCGTCACCATCGGCGGCAGCGCCGGGGGCAACCTGGCCACAGTTACGGCTGCTGCCCTGCGCGACAAGCCTGCGGATGCGCCGATGCTGTTGCAAGTGCTGCTCTATCCCACGACCGATGAGAGCCAGGACGGTTCAATGGCCACTTTTGCGGAAAAGCATTTGCTGACCAAGGCAACGATGGATTGGTTCTATTCGCTCTACCTCCCCGAAAGCGGCAACCCGCGCGCCTTTCCGATTCACGCCAAGGCCGAAGGAATGTGCCCGGCAATCATCGCCACGGCGGGCCTTGATCCCTTGCAGGATCAGGGTCGGCGGATGGCCGCCAAGTTCGTCGATGCCGGGGTCGATACGCTGTTCCTCCATTTTCCCGGCCTGACCCACGACTTTACCACCACCCGCAAGGCCGTTCCCAGCGCGCAAAAGGACACTGAAACGATCATGGCGGCGATGAAGTTGATGTTGGAGAAGAATTCGGGCTGAACACACCCCAGGCCGTTCGCCCCGAGCGAAGTCGAGGGGGCGCGGAACCGGCTGCCCCTCGACTTCGCTCGGGGCGAACGGGCATGGGTTTGTCGTAATTTGTCAAAGGCCGGGGATTCCCTTTGCCTCCACAATCCACTAGGTGCGCCGCATGAGCGATCCTTTTTCCCACCTTCCCTACCGTCCATGCGTCGGCGTCATGCTGGTCAACGCCGCTGGCCTGGCCTTTGTCGGCCGCCGGATCGACACGCGTGGTCAGCCTGACGAAGGCGGGGTCTACTGGCAGATGCCGCAAGGCGGGATCGACGACGGCGAAGACCTGCGCGCCGCAGCCTTGCGCGAGCTGTGGGAAGAAACCGGGGTCGAGGAACGTCACATCACCCTGCTCGCCCAGACCCGCGAAGAGCTGTTCTATGACTTGCCCGACGATCTGATCGGCAAGCTGTGGAAGGGCAAATACCGCGGCCAGCGCCAGCACTGGGTCCTGGCGCGGTTCGCGGGCGAGGACGCCGACATCCACCTCGAACGCCACGATCCGCCTGAATTTAGCCACTGGCAATGGGTCTCTCCGGATGACCTGCCCGAGCTGATCGTACCCTTCAAGAAACGGGTCTATCGCTCTGTTCTGGAAGAGTTTCGGGAGCTGATCTGAATTCCTCCCCCTTGGGGGAGGGGGACCATGCGAAGCATGGTGGAGGGGTGCGCGCAGGTGGTCACAACCTTGCCGGCGGGCTCGGGATCACTCGCGCGTACCCCTCCACCATCCTCTGCGAGGATGGTCCCCCTCCCCGTACCGGGGAGGAATTAATTCGCGCTCACCTCAGGCTTGGGCTCAACCTGTTCGGCGGTAACCACCTGCTTGGCCGGGCCCTTGGCGATGGCGGCGGCCAGGGTCTTGGCTTGCGGGCAAGTGCTGTTGCCGCAGAGCGAGATCAGCCGGTCGTAATTCTTGCGGGCCTTCTCAACCGCGCCCTTCTCGACCAGCGCCTCGCCCTCGCCCGAGATGGCGTAGAGGTTGTTCGGATCGAGCTTCAGCGCGACGCGGTAATAATGCAACGCCTTGCCCTGCATGCCCCGCTTGCGCGCGGCTTCGGCCAGGTTGAGGTAGATCGCGACATGCCCCGGCTGGACCGCCAGCGCAGCTTCGAAATCGGCCACGGCATCGGTCAGGTTGCCCGCCGACATCGCGGCCCGACCCGATGAAAGCAAAGTAGCTGCGCGCGGATCGAGCGGGACCGGCGGCGCGCTGTAACCGGAACTGGCCGTTACAGCCGCCAGCAGAGCCAGCGCGAGGGCGGCGGGGGTATAACGCATCACTTGCTCCTTGAAGCTCGGCATTTCAGCCGTCCAATATCATGGCGCGGTGAATTGGGCGACGAAAAATCCGTCGGTAGCATCGCGAGCTGGCTCCAGCCTGAACCCCGCCCCGCGCGCAGTTCCGGCGGGCAGTGCAGGAGTGGTAGCGCGCCAATCGGGATGCCGCGCCAGAAACGCCGCCGCCTGGTCCGCGCCTTCGCTGTCGAGTAGCGAGCAGGTGACGAAGGTCAGCCGCCCGCCGGGACGTAGCAGCGTGGCGGCGAGATCGAGCAGGCGTGACTGGATCGCGGTGACACGCGCCAGCTCCTTGGCGTTCAGCCGCCAACGCGCTTCCGGATTGCGCCGCCAGGTGCCGGTGCCCGAACACGGCGCATCGACCAGCACTGCGTCGGCCTGGCCCAGCAGGTCGCCCAGCGAATGGTGCTCCTGCCCTGGCCCGAGCAGCCTGCTCTCGATAATCGTCGCCCCGGCCCGCTGCGCACGTGGATCGAGCCGCGACAGGCGGCCGCGATCGACATCGCAGGCCACCAGTCGCCCCCGGTTGTCCATCGCCGCAGCCAAAGCCAGCGTCTTGCCCCCGGCCCCGGCGCACAGATCGATCACCGTCTCGCCCGGCGCTGCCGCAACCGCGAGGCAGGTGATCTGCGAGCCCGAATCCTGCACTTCGATCTGCCCGGCGCGGAAGGCATCCCATTGTTCAACCGGGGTGCCGTGGGGATAGCGCAGTGCTGCGGGAGCCTGCGTTGGTTCGCCCGCCAGCGGAAGCTCTGGCTCACCCTTCAGCGCATTGATCCGGATGTCGAGCGGTGCCCGCTCCAGCAGTGCCTGGGCGTCGTCTCCGGCAATGCCCGATGCCGCCAGTTCGCTGAGCAGCCAGGCCGGGGCAAGGCTGGGTGCGGCTCCAATCTCGCCCGATACAATCGGCGCGGGCCCATGCGGCGAGCCATCGAACAGGCTGAACAGGCCCTCGTCCTCGCCGATCAGCCCCAGCGCTGCGCTGCGCCCGCTGGCCGGGATCTCGCCGCAATGGCGGATCACCCGGTAGGCCAGTTCGCGCACGGCACGCCGGTCGCCGCTGCCCATGTAGCGGCGGGCGCGGAAGAAATCGGCGATAATCTTGTCGGCGCTGGCCCCCTGCCCGCGCGCCGCAGCGATCACGGCATCGAGAACCTCGATCGCGGCCTGGACGCGCGCCTGGGGTGTCACAGCTTGTAGTTCGGGGCCTCGCGGGTGATCGTCACGTCGTGGACGTGGCTTTCCTTGAGGCCCGCGCCCGTAATCCGCACGAATTGCGCGCGGGTCTTGAGGTCCGGAATGGTGGCGCTGCCGGTGTAACCCATCGCCGCCTTGATCCCGCCGACCAGCTGGTGAACCACATCGCGGGCCGGGCCCTTGTAGGCGACCTGGCCTTCGATCCCTTCGGGCACCAGCTTCATCTGGTCCTTGATATCGCCCTGGAAATAGCGGTCGGCGCTGCCGTTGCCCATGGCACCCAGCGATCCCATCCCGCGATAGCTCTTGTAGGCGCGGCCCTGGTAAAGGAAGGTTTCGCCCGGAGCTTCTTCAGTGCCCGCCAGCATCGAACCGATCATGATCGTGCTTGCGCCTGCTGCCAGCGCCTTGGCCGCATCGCCCGAAGTGCGCAGGCCGCCATCGGCGATGATCGGGGTCTTGCTGTCCTCGGCCGCACGCGCCGCTTCGAGGATCGCGGTCAGCTGCGGCACGCCGACGCCGGCGACCACGCGGGTGGTGCAGATCGAGCCCGGCCCGATCCCGACCTTGACCGCATCGGCCCCGGCATCGATCAGCGCGCGGGTCGCTTCATAAGTCGCGACATTCCCGGCGATGACTTGCGCGGAGTTCGACAGCTTCTTCACGCGCTCAACCGCGCGGGCGACATCCTTGTTGTGGCCGTGCGCGGTGTCGATGATCACCACGTCGCATTCGGCGGCGAGCAAAGCCTCGGTGCGTTCAAAGCCCTTGTCGCCAACGGTGGTCGCGGCAGCAACGCGCAAGCGTCCGGCGGCATCCTTGGTCGCATCGGGATAGGTCACCGCACGTTCCATATCCTTGACGGTAATCAGCCCGGTGCAGTGATAGTCTTCATCGACCACCAGCAGCTTTTCGATCCGCCGTGCGTGAAGCAACTTGCGCGCCTCTTCCTGGCTGACCCCGGCGTTCACAGTAACCAGGTTCTCATGGGTCATCAGCTCGCGCACCGGCTGCTTCGGATTGTCGGCAAAGCGTACGTCGCGGTTGGTCAGGATGCCGACCAGCTTGCCGCCAGCCTCAACCACCGGGATTCCGGAAATCCGGTTGGCCTCCATCAGCATGCGGGCTTCGCCCAGGGTGGCGTCGGGCGAAATCGTGATCGGGTTGACCACCATCCCGCTTTCGAAGCGCTTGACTGCGCGCACCGCGGCGCATTGTTCCTCGACCGTCAGGTTGCGGTGAAGCACGCCAATGCCGCCCAATTGCGCCATGACGATCGCCATGTCGGCCTCGGTCACGGTATCCATCGCCGAGGAGATCACCGGGATGTTCAGCGCGATTTCGCGCGTCAGCCGGGTGCGGGTGTCGGCCATCGAAGGCAGGATGTCGGACTCTGCCGGACGCAGCAAAACGTCGTCGAAAGTCAGGCCAAGGGGGATTTCGGTGATAGCCACAGTGCCTCGCGCGCAGGATCGATTCGTGGCGGCCCATGTAAACGCACTCTGGGCCAAGGGCTAGGGCCTGTTCAAATTGAATGCACACCCCCTTCCCGTTCGTGTCGAGCGAAGTCGAGACACATGTGCACGGTGTCTCGACTTCGCTCGACACGAACGGAGATTGAGAGTGCATTTGTTTGCTCAAAGTGCCTCTTAGGGCCGTTTCGGCACTTTCTTGACGTCGCCAAACCAACGAGTCAGTGCGACCAGGAAATCGACATCATCTGCCGCCCCGCCCAGCTCCAGGTCGGGCTTCACCACGTCGGTCGGGCGGTGATAATCGGTGTCCATGAAGCGTTCGACCACGGCCATGTCTCCCCACGCGCTGGAGGCCATCACTGCCGGGACGTCGTGCTTGAGCAGCGCCCAGCCGTCCTGGCGGCGCACCCAGGCGTTGGCCTTGTCGTCCTGGACCAGCTTCTTTTTCTGCTGCTTGGCAACCTGCGCGATATAGGGGTCAAGGCCGGTCATGCCTTTGCCGACAATCGCGAAGGGTTGTCCGGCTTTGCCCAGGGCGACGCTGTCGATGTTGAAGGCGGCAACGAACTGGCCCAGCGGGATCGGCGGGTTTTCGGCGAAGGCCTGGGCGCCCAGCAGGCCCATCTCTTCGCCGGTGGTGAACAGGACATAGATATCGCGGTCCAGTTGCGAACCCTTGGCGAGCCGCCGCGCGGTTTCGATCAGCACCGCCACCCCGCTGGCATTGTCAATCGCGCCGTTGCAGATCAGGTTTTCGGCCGGAGGCTCGGCGCAGGTCCCGAAATGGTCCCAGTGCGCCACCAGCAACACCGCGCCCAGTTCAGGCCGTTTGCCCGGCAGCTTGCCGATCACGTTGTGGGTGCGGATCCGGGTTTCGCGCGTGGTCGCTTCTAGCGAAACGGCCAGATCGAGGGGGACTGGCGCGAAATCCGCAGCAGCAGCAGCGGTCTGGAGGCTGGCCAGGCTGTGCTTGGTCCCGGCCAGTGCGCTGCCCAGCGCCGGGCCGGTCAGAAAGCCCTCAAGATCGCCGCCCGGCTCGGTTCCAGCCAGGGTGAAGCCCTGACGCTTGCGGCGCGCGGCGACCTGCTCGATCGTCCGTTCGCCATCGAGCACGGTCAGCACGCCCGAGGCGCCTGCAGCCAGCAGCGCGTTCTGCCGATCCGAATTGTCCTGTCCGCCATCAAGCAGCAGCGCGACCCGCCCGGCCAAATCGGCCCGCGCCGGGATCACCTTGCCATTGCCGACGAAGACCACCGGCGCATTTTCCACCAGCGCGCGTTTGCCCGATGTCAGCACCAGCACCTGATCCTGCAGCACAAAGATCCGCTTGCCCTTGCGGCTGAACACCGCACGGCTGGAATCGGGCTCGCGGCCAATAAGCGTGACCGGCGCAAACCACGGATGGCTGGGCAGGTTGGTCCCCGAAACCAGCCCAAGATCGGTCAGCTGCTTGCCAAGATAGCGCAGCGTCTTGCTTTCCCCGTCGGTCCCCGGCTCGCGTCCGCCATAGGCATCGCTGGCCAGTTCGACGATGTGCGCCATCAGCTGGGCCTTGAGTTCGGCTGCGGCCTTGTCCTTGCGCGAAGCGGCCTCGGCCGGGGCAAGCGTCAGCATTGCCGCCAGCAGCAGCACCGCAAAACAGCTCATCGCTCGGGCGAAACGCTTCATCGACGCAAGTCAATCATGAAAGGAACCCCGCCCGCAAGCAGATACCGCATGTTGATTGCAAAGATCCCTGCCAATGGTGACAGGAAAGCTACACTATTCGGCAGTCCAGCCGCCATCCATCGAGATATTGGTCCCGGTAATGTTGTTGGCAGCGTCACGGCACAGGAACACAGCCATCTCGCCGATGTCGGAAGGCTGAACAAACTTGCGGGTCGGCTGGCGGGTCAGCATCACATCGTTGATCACCTGCTCGCGGGTCATACCCCTCGCCGCCATGGTATCGGGGATCTGGTTCTCCACCAGCGGCGTCCAGACATAGCCCGGGCAGATGCAGTTGGCGGTAATGTTGTGGGTCGCCAGTTCCAGCGCCAGGGTCTTGGTCAGGCCCGAAAGGCCGTGCTTGGCCGCGACATAGGCCGATTTGTAAGGCGAAGCGGTCAAGGCATGGGCGCTGGCGGTGTTGATGATCCGCCCCCACCCGGCCGCCTTCATGTGCGGGATCGCGAGCCGGCAAGCGTCGAAAGCCGCAGTCAGATTGAGCGCGATGATCAGGTCCCACTTGTCGACCGGGAACTCCTCGACCGGGGCAACATGCTGGACCCCGGCGTTGTTGACCAGAATATCGATAGGCCCCGCGCCCGCCATCAGCGCTTCGACCCCGGCGCGCTGCGAGAGGTCGGCGGGGACGTGGACTGCGTTCAGTTCGGCGCAGAGTGCCGCGATCGTCTCCGCCTCGCCAAAGCCCGACAACACCACTTCGGCCCCGTCGGCCCGCAGCGCCCGGGCGACCGCCAGACCGATCCCCGAGGTGGAACCCGTTACCAATGCGCGCTTTCCGGACAGGAACATTCTCGACTCCAACCTTGGGTAGAAATGGGTATAGCTGGGCCATTGCCACTGGACGGCGCTTTGTCCAGTGCGGTTGGAGGCTAACCCATGCGTCTCGATGATTTCGATCCCAATGCCATCGATGTGGGCGATCAAAGCGGCGGGCGGATGCGGATGCCTGGGCGCGGCGGGCAGGTTGGCTGCGGCACGCTGGTCATCGTCCTGATCGCTGCGGTGGTGTTCGGCGTCGATCCGGCGCAGATGCTCGGCCAGATGGGCGGAAGCGCGCCCAGCGAGCAGCAGGAAGCTCCCAGCCAGGGCGGCAAGAGCGAAACCGAAGTGTGCATGGCCGATCCGCTGCGCAAGGGCACTTGCGACACGCTTTACTCACTCAACCAGACCTGGGAACCGATCTTCGCTGCCGCCAGGATCCAGTTCAGCCAACCGAAATTGCGGTTCTACTCGCAAGTCGGCTCGTCGGGCTGCGGCACCGCGCAGAGTGCGATGGGTCCGTTCTATTGCCCGAGCGATAACGGCATCTACATCGACACCGACTTCTACCGCGAGATGGACCAGAAGCTGGGCGCCGGGGGTGACTTTGCCCGCTCCTACGTGATCGCGCACGAATATGGCCACCATATCCAGACGATCACCGGCCTGTCCGACCAGATCCGCTCGCTCCAGCAGCAGAACCCGCGCCGTGCCAACCAGCTGCAGGTGCGGATGGAATTGCAGGCCGATTGCTATGCCGGGGTCTGGGCCGCGCGCAACAAGGACCGGATCGAGCCGGGCGACATGGAAGAAGGCCTGACCGCCGCGCATTCGATTGGTGACGATACGCTGATGAAAAACGCCGGCCGCCGCCCGGTCGAAGCCAGCTTCACTCACGGCTCCAGCGCCCAGCGCGTCGAGGCCCTGCGGCGCGGCATGCAAAGCGGCGATGACAGCGTCTGCGACGTTTACATGCAGTGATGCGCCTTTCCGACTGCCACAATATCGACGACTTCCGGCAGCTGGCGAAGGCCCGCCTGCCCTGGCCGGTGTTCGACTATATCGACGGCGGCGCCGATGACGAGCTGACCAAGGCGCGTAACACAGAGGCCTATACCCGCGCTGACCTGGTCCCCGATGTGCTGGCCGGGGTCGAACAGATCGACATGTCGTGCACCATCATGGGCAAGCCCAGCGCACTGCCGCTGATCCTCTCCCCCACTGCCTTGCAACGCGTGTTCCACTGGCAAGGCGAGCGCGCGGTGGCGCGGGCGGCGGAGAAGTTTGGGGTGTGGTGCGGGATTTCTAGTCTCGCCACGGTCTCCATCGAGGAGATCGGGGCACTGATTGCGAGCCCCAAGATGTTCCAGCTCTATGTCCACAAGGACAAAGGGCTGAACCAGTCGATGATCGAACGCTGCAAGACGGCGAAGTTCGATGCCATTGCATTGACCGTGGACACGATCGTCGGCGGCAAGCGTGAACGCTGCCTGCGCTCGGGCTTTTCCTCGCCGCCAAAATTCACTGCCTCTTCGGCGCTGTCCTATGCGATCAAGCCGCGCTGGGCGCTGGACTACCTGTTCCGGGAACGCTTCGCGCTACCCAACCTCGACACCCACGTGCGCGAGGGCACGGCGGAATCGGTTTCGATCCAGAAGTACTTCTCCGAAATGCTCGATCAGTCGATGGACTGGAAAATGGTCGAGCAGATCCGCGCCGACTGGGGCGGGACTTTCTGCCTCAAAGGTGTGATGAGCCTGGCCGATGCGCGCCGCGCCGCGGATATGGGGATCGACGCGATCATGCTGTCCAACCACGGCGGCCGCCAGCTCGACGGTGCCCGCGCGTCGTTCGACCAGCTGCCAGAGATCATCGAGGCGGTCGGCGGGCGGATCGAGGTGATCTGCGATGGCGGGGTGCGACGCGGCACCCATGTGCTCAAGAGCCTCTGCGCCGGGGCCACCGCGGCGTCAGGTGGGCGGCTCTATCTCTATGCCTTGGCTGCAGCCGGGCAGGAGGGCGTGGAGCGTGCGCTGACGATCTTGCGCGAAGAGATCGAGCGCGGGATGAAGCTGATGGGGGTGAAGTCGGTTGCCGAGCTTGGTGCTGACAGGCTGCGGTGGCGGTAAAATAGGTCCTCCCCATCTTTCGCGAATGCGACAAATGGGGAGGTGGATCGGCCTTCAGGCCGAGACGGAGGGGCTTGGGACGCCGGCGTTGAAGCCCCTCCGTCACCGCTTCGCGGTGCCACCTCCCCAGATGTGCTTCGCAAATCCGGAGAGGAACTTTTAGCTCAGCTCAGCTCAGCTTGGCAATCTCGGCATCAAGCTGCTTCAGCACCTCAGCCTTGATCTCGGCTGACAGGCTGCTGTCGTTGGCCACCTTGTCGCGGGCCTTCTTGAGCCCGGCGAGTGCCTGGGCCTTGTCGCCGCCCTTGCTGCAGATCAGCACCCGCGAGGTATTGCGTTCGCCATTGACCTTGCTTTCGGCCTGGGCTTCGATCGGCTTGCCTTCGCTGCACCCAGTCATGACCATCGCGCCGCCGTGCAGCTTGGCCATGTCGGCGTCCTTGCCGTCACCGTGCATCACAAAGGTGCGGACTTCGCGGCGCTCGGTTGTCTTGACATCGCCATCCTTGCCATCGCCAGGGGTACGCTTGACCAGGACGTCGACTTGGACCATCGGCTCGTCTTTCCCGGTCCAGGACATGCTGGAGTGGTCCTTGCCGACCAGCTTGTCAGCCTCGGCCATCGAGCTCATCGCTTTGGCGACGTGCTTTTCGGCCTCCTCATCGCTCAGCGGCTTGGTGGTCTTGAGCATGATGGTCTTGCCATCCTTCTCGATCACCTTGGTGTGCAGGTTCTTGTCGTCAATCGTGCTGCCCGCCGGGTTGTCGATGATCACGACCTTGGTGGTCTTCTTGACCACCGGCGCTTCGGGAGCAGCCGGTGCTTCGGGGGCGGCGGGCGGCGTGGGCGCATCCTGCGCTGCATAAGTAATCGAGGCAGTCAGCGGCAGCGCCAGCGCGGCGGCACCCAGCAGCAGGCGGCCGATCAGGCGGTTTTGCGAAGTTGGTTCAGTCATGGTCAGGCTCCTCAAACGGTGGATTATGCTTTTGTCGCCCAGCACTCGGCCAGAAACCATGGGGCAGGCCATCGGCGCGGCCAGGGCCAGGCGGGGGGAATGGGCAAAGCTGGCGATCAGCCCGGCATAGGCCGCGCGGGTCGCAGAATCGCGTCCGGCCAGCACCCGGGCATCGCAAGCCGCTTCCTGATCGCGGCGCATCGCGCGCCAGCCCAGCCAGGCCAGCGGGTTGCACCAATGCAGCGCCAGCAGGGGCTGCATCGCCAGATTGGCGGCCAGGTCATGCCCGGCGTGATGTTCCAGCTCGTGCGCGATGGCGAGGTCACGCCCGGCGCGGTCGGCGCGGTTCATGAAGCCCAGCGGCAGCGCAACGACCTTGTCGAAAATCCCGAAAGCCACCGGCGCGGCGACCGCCGGAGTTTCGATCAGTCGCACCTTGCCGGCTTCCCCCACCGGGCGGGCATCGGCCAGAAGTGTGCGGCGCATCTCGCGGTAGAGCCAGACCCGCCAGGCCAGAAAGAGCAAGGCTCCCGCCAGCCACACCGCCTGGATCACCGGGGCAGGTTCGATCCAGGCGGGGGCCGGTGGCGTCGCAGCGGCAGAGGCTAGCTCCACCATTGCGCCGGAAAGAGGGTCGGAAAGGGGTTCGTTTGCTGGCATTGGTTCGCCGGGCAGCGTGATCGGCGGCAGGATCAGCCGCAGCAAGGGCAGCACCCACAATGCATAGGCCAGCCCTGGGCCGAAGCGCCGGGCAACCGGCCCGCGCAGAACGAGCACCAGAGCAATCAGCACGCCGGTATAAAGCGCAGTATCGATCAGCCAGGTCATTGCCCCTCTCCCTCGCGGATTTGCTTGAGCAGCGCTTCGATCTGATCGAGATCGGCTGCGCTCAAGGCTTCGGCTTCGGCCAGGTGCGCGAACAGCCCCGCGGCGCTGCCGCCGAACAGCCGGTCAACCAGACGGCGGCTTTCCCCGCCAAGGTAGGCCTCGCGCGCAACCAGCGGCGAATAGAGGAAGCGTTTGCCTTGCGGTTCAGTTGAGATCACCTGCTTGGCAGCCAGGCGCGAGAGCAACGTCTTGACCGTCGCCAGCCCCCAGCCGCGCGCCGGGGCGACCGCATCGGCCACTTCGTTGGCCGTCAGCGGGTGGCGCGCCCACAGCGCTTCCATCACCGCATACTCGGCCTCGCTGATCCGATCGGTCGGCTCTTCGGCCCGCTCGCTCCCCATCGTCGCTCTCCATCGACTATTTGTGTAATCGACTACGAACGTAAACATGAACGCCGGATTTATGGAGCCGCCGCTTCGACCAAACGCCGATTGCGTCCGACGAGTGGTATCGGTGCCAATCCTTGCCCAAAAAGCCCTTCCCCATTGGGGAAGGGTTGGGATGGGGGTTCCACGCCAGCGTCGAGCCCCCACCCCCAACCCCTCCCCGATGGGGAGGGGAGAAAGAGAAGGTTACTCTTCCCGCTTCTTCGCCGTGCTCCAGTCAACGTCCTTGGTGGCATACATCACCCCGGCGAGCGCCGCGAAGAGCAGCAGCGAGCCGATCAGCAGCGACCAGGCTTCAAGGTTGAGCAGCACGAACAGCAGCGCATAGAGCCCGACCAGCAAGGCGCCCATGAACTTGGCCCGCTTCCAGCTTTTCAGCACCGCCGCGCCGTATGCCGTGAGCAGCGCAATGATCGAACCGCTGGCGAGCAAGTAGGCCGGCGTGAAGCCGGTCACTTCAGCGAAAGCCAGCAGCAACACGAAGAACAGCACCAGCCCGGCCCCGGTCAACAGATACTCCGCCGCCGCGACCCGCGCCCCTGCGACCACGTCGAACAGGAAATAGGCCAGGAAGGTGAAGCCGATGAACAGGAAGCCATACTTCACCGCGCGGTCGACCTTGGAATAGAGGTTGACCGGCTCGACCAGCCCGACGGTTACCGCGCGGGCCGGGCCGCCGATCACTTCGTCGGCCCCGCCCGCAGCAGCGCCAGAGGCAGAAGGCGCAGAAAGCGCTTCGACAGCGACTTCGCTCTTGTACGATGTCACCCGCTCGCCATCGACGCCGTAGTCGATGTCCGGAAAGCCCGGATCCTCCATCGCCACCGGGGCCATGCCCAGGGCCAGCTTGTCGATGGTGTAGTTGGCGGTGAAGCCGCTGTCCTTCACATCGCGCTGATCAGGCAGGAAGGCGCCGGAAAAGCTTGGACTGGCCCACGGCGACTTGACTGTCCACTGGGTGCGCCCGCCGCGCGGAACCAGGCTGAGCAAGCGGCTGCCGCGCAGTCCGAAAGCATAGTCGATGGTCACTTTGCCCGCCCCGTCCCACGGCAGGAAGGCGAAGAAGCCCTCGCCGCCGCTTGAGGCCGGACCCTTGCCCGGCTGGGCGGCCAGTGCCTTGCCATCCATCGAGAGGTTGGCCCCGGCGGTCAACCCGCGCGCGTCCGATGCGCCCAGCCGCAGCTCGGCCCGGTCCCACATCAGCCGTTCGCGCGTCACGCCAAAGCGCGACAGGTCCTCAGGCAGCGCAAACACCGCCTTGCCGCCCACTTTGGCTTCGAACAGCACCGAGCGGTAGATCGACTTGGTGCGTTCCTGTGGCAGGATTTCGGTCGTCACCGCATTGCTGACCGGCGAGATGTAGAGCAGCTTTTCAACCTCAACCACGCGGCTGGTGGTCTTACCGTTCACTTCCTCGTTCTGGGTCTGGGTGGTGCGAAACGGGACCACGATGACCGGTCCGGAAACGACTTGCGCCCCGCCCCAGCCGGCATTGATCTCGCTCTGCGCAGTCTGGGCCTGGTTCTGCCGGTCGTAAACCAGCGCGTAGACCATCATCAGCGGCACAACGAGCACGAGGCCGATCAGTGCGACCAACAACAGGCGGACCCCGGGCGACCATTCGCGGCGCGGTTTGATCTCTTCGCTCATGACAGGTCCCCTCGACTCGTTCGATTTCCCGGCAGGCTACCTTGCCGCCGCGTATTTACCCAATCGCGATTTGGTGCAGGAGCGATGCACAGACCGAGTTCAAACCCTTGCCCCTCCGCCCCGTTTGCCGCACAATCGGGCAAACGGGAGGATGCCATGCAGGCAGAAGAGTTCGACTATGTGATCGTTGGCGGCGGATCGGCCGGTTGTGTCCTGGCCGGTCGCCTGACCGAGGACCCGGCGGTTACTGTCTGCCTGCTGGAGGCTGGCGGTTCGGACCAGAGCGCAGTGGTCCAGGCCCCGGTCGGCGCGGTGGCGATGATGCCGACCAAGCTCAACAATTACGCCTATGAAACCGTCCCCCAGCCGGGCCTCAACGGCCGCAAGGGCTATCAGCCGCGGGGCAAGGTTTTGGGCGGATCGGGCTCGATCAACGCGATGCTCTATGTCCGCGGCAACCGCTGGGACTATGACGAGTGGGCGCGGCTGGGCAACAAGGGCTGGGCCTTCAAGGACTGCCTGCCCTATTTCAAGAAGGCCGAGAACAACGAGCAGTTCGACAACGAATGGCACGGCCAGGGCGGCCCGCTCAACGTCACTTACCCCAACCACCAAAGCCCCTTGGCCGAACTGTTCATCGAAGCCGCCGAACAGCGCCAGATCCGCCGCAACCCCGATTACAACGGCGAGGAGCAGGAAGGCACCTTCCATTATCAGGCGACACAAAAGGACGGTGAACGCTGCAGCGCGGCCAAGGGCTATCTGACGCCCAACCTGGGCCGCCCCAACCTCAAGGTCGTGACCCACGCGCTGTCCAGCCGGATCGTGATCGAGAACGGCGCGGCCAGCGGGATCGAATACGAACGGGACGGCGTGCTGCGGCTGGCCAAGGCCCGGCGTGAGGTACTGATCTCAGGCGGGGCCTTCGGATCGCCGCAATTGCTGATGCTTTCGGGCATTGGTGATGCGGATGAGCTGAAGACGCTGGGGATCGAAAGCACATGCCACTTGCCCGGCGTGGGCAAGAACCTGCAGGACCATATCGACTACGTCCAGAGCTGGCGGATCAAGGACCGCAGCGACGTCTTCGGGCTTTCGCCCAAGGCGGGCCTGGCCTTCCTCAAGGGTATCTTCGAATGGCGCAGCAAGCGCACCGGCCTGCTCACCAGTCCGTTCGTCTGCTCGGGTGCTTTCGTCAAAAGCGCGCCGGATGTCCCCGCGCCCGACCTCCAGCTGCTGATGGTCCTGTCAATCGTCGATGACCATGCCCGCAAGATGCATCTGGGCACGGGGCTATCGAGCCACGTTGATCTGCTGCGCCCCCACAGCCGCGGCACCGTGGGGCTCAGCAGCCGCGATCCGCGCGATGCGCCGGTGATCGATCCAAAGTTCCTGTCCGACGAGCGCGATTTGGCGGTGCTGCTCAAAGGCGGGCAATTGCAGCAAAGTCTGATGGAAAGCGCGCCCTTCGATCCCATCCGCGGCAAGATGCTCTACGCGATCGACGCGGGCGACACCGCGGCGATGATCGAGGATATCCGCAATCGCGCCGATACCCAGTACCACCCGGTCGGCACTTGCAAGATGGGCTCCGACAAGGACCCGATGGCCGTGGTCGATGCCCGCCTGCGGCTGCGCGGGGTGGAGCGCCTGCGCGTAATCGACGCCTCGGTCATGCCCAATGTGGTCAGTGGCAACACCAATGCGCCGACGATCATGATCGCGGAAAAGGCGGCGGATATGCTGAAGGCCGACGCGAAGCGGTGAGGGCCGGCCGATTGCCAGCCAGCCCTCCTCCGATCACAGGATGAAGTCGGTCGTGTCGATCGTTCCCGTGTAGGTCACGTTGAGGTTGAAATCGGCCACCCCGTCGCCGTTGACGTCGCCCATGATGATCGCCTCGGTGGCCGAGGTATAGACCACCCGCAGCTCCCCGGCGCGGCCGGTGAAGCCGCCCGTACCGATGAAGTTGAAGGCATCGTTGCGGCCCGCCGAGCGGGTGTTGGCATCGATTGCGCTGAAATCGAACAGATCGACCCCGCCGGTGCCATTGCCGCCGGCATCGAAATCGAGCACCCGGTCCCAACCCGCCAGGCTGCCGAAATCGGCCGTGCTGCGGAACAGGAAGCTGTCCGATCCGAGCCCGCCGAGCAGCTCGTCCGCACCGCCCCCGCCGGTGATCGAATCGTTGCCATCGCCGCCGTCGATCCTGTTGGAACCGTTGCTGCCGACGAACGTGTCAGCCAGCGCACTGCCGATGGCGTTTTCGATACTGGTCAGCCGGTCACCCTCGGCATCGCCCAGCCGGCCGCGGCCGTTCTGGAGGTTGATCGAAATCCCGGCGCTGGAGCCCGAATAGTCGATCGTGTCGATCCCGGCCCCGCCGTTGATGGTATCAGCGCCCAGCCCGCCCCCGATCATGTCGTTGCCGTCACCGCCGGTGATCGTGTCGTCGCCGCCGTCGCCGTAGAGGTTATCGTCCTGCGTGCCCCCGGCGATGATATCGTTCCCGTCGCCACCGAAGATCTGGTTGCGCAGCGCGGTCGAGCCAAGCAGCGTATCGGCCGCAGCAGTGCCAAGCAGGCCGAGGAACTCGAAGTTGGAGACCGTATCGGTGCCACCGCGTCCGTCGTTGACGCTGCCGGTGCCGGTAAAAGCGGTCATGTCGATGCTGACCGGGCCGACCAGATCGTCGTAGCGGTAGGAGATGAAGTCGAACCCGTCGCCGCCGTCCATGGTGTCGTTGCCGGCATCGCCGCGCAGGTTGTCGTCGCCCGTGCCGCCGCGCAGGATGTCGTCGCCGTCGCCGCCGCGGATCAGGTCGTTGCCGTCCTCGCCGTCGAT
>Ga0207952_1000096_pt1 | contig 93834 bp, 87 predicted proteins | sample SubbioR12Aug_8Ca_FD_184831 | JGI IMG/M metagenome (GOLD analysis project Ga0207952, IMG submission 184831) | Serpentinite rock and fluid subsurface biosphere microbial communities from McLaughlin Reserve, California, USA - CR12Aug_8Ca (SPAdes) | ecosystem: Environmental > Terrestrial > Deep...
AGGCGGGCGGCGAGCCAGTCGGTGCTGACAAGCGCGTCGGGTCTTGCGTAGTCCATGTCGCGTTTCCTCAGGCCAGCGCAATGACGAACCGGCGGTTCATCTTGCCCTTGTTTTCGATTTTGATGCACTCGATGCGGCCGATCTCGCCGGTGCGCGCGACATGGGTGCCGCCGCAGGCCTGCAGGTCGACGCCCTCGATCGCGAGCAGGCGCACGCGGCCAGCGCCCATCGGCGGACGCACGCTCATGGTCTTCACCAGCTCGGGTCGCGCATTCAGCTCCTCGTCGGTGATCCATTGCGGCGTCACCGGCCGGTCGAGTGCGATCAGCCGGTTGACCTCCTCGGTCACCCATTCCTTGGTCGGCACTTCGCCCTCGAGGTTGAAATCGAGACGGCTCTTGTCGGCGCCGACCTGGCCGCCGGTGACGTTGCCCTTGATCACCGCCGACATGACATGCAGCGCGGTGTGCATGCGCATGTGGAGATAGCGGCGGTCCCAATCGAGAAGGCTGTGCAGCTTGTCGCCGACGGTCGGTCGCGGCGAGTCGGGCGCCAGCACATGCAGCACGTCGCTGCCGTCGGCCTTCAGGGCATCGACGACCTTGGCCTCGCCGCCGTCCCAGCGCAGCACGCCGGTGTCGCCGGGCTGACCGCCGCCGGTGGGATAGAAAATGGACCGGTCCAGCCGCACGCCGCGCTCCTCGAGCGCGGTCACGGTGGCGTCGGTCTCCTTGAGGTAGGCGTCCTGACGGAAAAGTTCTTCGACCATGGAGAAGATTTAGGCTCTCGCCAGACGCGCGGCAACTTCCCTCGTCGTCGGCATCGAGGGCGCCGCGCCCAACCGCTCGACGGAACAGGCAGCCGCGGCATTGGCGTAGCGGGCGGCCTCCACCGGCGTGACGCCGGCGGCGAGGCGGGCCGCCAGGGCGCCCACGAAACAGTCGCCGGCCCCGGTGGTGTCCACGACCTTGGCTTTCAGCGCCGGCACGCGCGTCGCACCGTCGGCGGTGACCACGACGGCGCCCCGCCGGCCGAGAGTCGCCACGACGGTGCGGGCACCTTTCAGGCGCAGCTTCTCGCAGGCCGCGACGATCGCCTGCAGCGGGCTCGCGGCGTCGAGGTCGGTTCCGGTCGCCTGCGACAACTCGATCTCGTTCAGGACCGCCACGTCCACCAGCTTCAGCAGCCGGCTGGGATGGCGCATGAACGGTGCGAGATTGAGGACCGTGCGGGCGCCGGCGGCCTGTGCGCGCGCGAGCACGGCCTCCGTCGTGGCGAGTGGCGTCTCGAACTGCGCCACCCAGACTTCATCGCGACGTGGCGTCTGGCGGATCATCGCCGTCGTCAGGTGAAGGTTGGCCCCCGAGGCGACGGTGATCGCATTGTCACCGCCAGCGACCTGGATCAGCGCCACGCCGGTGGCCGGCCCCTCGATCTCCCGCACACCGGAGCTGTCGACGTCGTTGTCGGCGAGGAAGCTGCGGAGCGCATCCGCGAAGGCATCCTTGCCGACGGCCCCCATCATGGCCGTGACCGTCCCCAGTCGCACGGCGGCGATGGCCTGGTTGAGGCCCTTGCCGCCGGGCAGGAACGAAACCTTGCCGCCGAGAAGCGTCTCGCCTGCCGCCGGCCGCCGCGCGCTCTGCACGACGACATCCATGTTGAGGCTGCCGCAGACGACGACTCGACTCATCGGCGGCGACTCATGTCATCCAGGGCGGCAGCGGCAGGTTTTTTTCGCGCAGGAAGGCCGGATTGAACAGCTTGGATTGGTAACGCGAACCGCCGTCGGCCAGGATGGTGACGATCGTCTTGCCCGGCCCGAGATCCTTGGCGAGCCGCATCGCACCCACGATGTTGATCGCCGTCGAGCCGCCCAGCACCAGGCCTTCGTGCACGATGAGATCGAAGAGGACCGGCAACGCTTCCTCGTCGGTGATCTGGTAGGCCATGTCGATCGGCGCCCCTTCGAGATTGGCGGTGACGCGACCCTGGCCGATGCCCTCAGTGACCGAGTTGCCCTCGGACTTCAATTCGCCCTTGGTAAACCAGCTATAGAGAGCGGAGGCCATCGGATCGCTGAGCGCGATCTTGACGTTGGGATTGCGCTCCTTCAGCGCCATCGCGACCCCCGCCAGGGTGCCGCCGCTGCCGACCGAGCAGGTGAAGCCGTCGACCTTGCCGTCGGTCTGCTCCCAGATCTCCGGACCTGTGGTCCGATAGTGGCCGTCGCGGTTGGCGACATTATCGAACTGGTTGGCCCAGATCGCGCCGTTCGGCTCGGAGGCCGCAAGTTCCGCAGCGAGTGTGCCGGAGTAGCGGACATAGTTGCCGGGATTGGCGTAGGGCAACGCCGGCACGAGCCGAAGGTCGGCGCCACACAGACGCAGCATGTCCTTTTTCTCCTGGCTCTGCGTCTCGGGCATGACGATGACGGAGCGGTAGCCGCGCGCATTGGCGACCAGCGCAATGCCGATGCCGGTGTTGCCGGCGGTGCCTTCGACGATCACGCCGCCCGGCCGCAGCTTCCCCTTCTTCTCGGCGTCCTCGATGATGGCGAGCGCGGCGCGATCCTTGATCGAGCCGCCGGGATTGAGGAACTCGGCCTTGCCGAGGATGGTGCATCCCGTCGCGGCCGACGCCGCGCGCAGTTTTATCATCGGCGTGTTGCCGATGCTTTCGATGAAACCCGACCGGACGTTCATGGCGTACTCGCTCTCTCTGACCCTGCGCTCCCGGAGCGAACGGTAGACAGGGAGCGGGGGACTCGCAATTGAGTACTTCCGGGGTAGTTGAGACAAAACCAGCCGATGTGCACCGTGTCCCGAGTCGTGCTTGGCCGGGAGCGCAGAGATGGTTGAGGGTGTTCTGCTGGCACCGTTGGTCTTGTTCGCTGCGGCGATGTGCCTGACGCCGGGACCGAATGTCGTCATGGTCACTGCATCGGCCGCCAATTTCGGCTTCCGCCGTACGCTCCCGCAGATACTGGGCATTACGCTCGGCTTCGGCGTCATGATCCTGGCGGCGGGAGTTGGCCTGGCCGGCTTGTTTCATGCCGAACCGCGCCTGCATGCGTTGCTGAAATATGCCGGCGCGATCTACCTGCTCTATCTTGCCTGGCGAATCGCGCGAGCCGCAGTTGCCCGCAGCGACGGTACGCGCGCAAGGCCGATCAACTTCATCGAAGGGGTGCTCTTTACGTGGATCAACCCCAAGGGCTGGGTGACCACAGTGGGCGCATTGGCGGCCTACACGACCGTGGGAGGAGACGTGTTGTTGCAGACCTCGGTGATCGCAAGCGTGCTTGCGCTGGCGTGCTTTGCATCGGTCATGATATGGGCCGGGTTCGGCGTGGCCATCGGGCGCCTGCTCGGCAGCTCGGGCGCACGCACGGCGTTCAACTGGTCGATGGCAGGGTTGCTGGTGATCTCTCTGATCCCGGTGTTCTGGTGATGTCGCGCTAGCGCCAGCGGCTCCTGATCTCGTCGCGGTGCAGCGCCAGCCACTGCAGGGCGACCACGGCGGCGGCATTGTCGATCTCACCGCGGTCCAGCATGGCGCGGGCTTCGGCGAACGGCATGACCTTGACCAGAATATCCTCCCCTTCCGACTCGAGGCCGAACACGCCTCCGGCGCCCGTCGAATCGACTCGACCGAGAAAAAGCACGCACGACTCCGACATCGCCCCCGGACTCAGCATGAGGTTATGGATCGGAACCAGATCGCCGATCTTGAGTCCCGCTTCCTCGACTGCCTCGCGGCGGACGACCTGTTCGGGCGTTTCGCCTTCGTCGATGATTCCCGCGACCGTCTCCCAGCCCCAGGGATGGCGCCCCGCGACATACAAGCCGGCGCGGAACTGGCGGATCATGACGACCTCGTCGCGGATCGGATCGTAGGGCAGGACGCCTGCGGCGTGGCCGCGCTCGAAGACCTCGCGGCTGATGACCGGGCTTTGGCCGCCCTGGTGGAGGCTGTGCCGGAAGAAATAGCGGCCGACTTTGAAATAGCCCTGAAAGGCCGCGACATGTTCGACCAGTTCGGCCTTTTCGTCGGGCGGGGGAGGCGTGGCAGCCATGAAGAAAACTCCACAGGCAAAAAGGGGCCGTCCCCTTGCAAGAACGGCCCCGATTGGCTCCGGAGGTAGGACTCGAACCTACGACCGGGCGATTAACAGTCGCCTGCTCTACCGCTGAGCTACTCCGGAATGGAAATCGGCGCGGGCGGCGGTATCCAGCCCGCGAAGGCGCGATGTTTTGACAGAGCATTCCTGCCCACGCAAGGGCATCGGTCGTCGCGGTTTGTGGAGGCCTGGGCCGGAATCGAACCGGCATACGCGGATTTGCAGTCCGCTGCATAGCCACTCTGCCACCAGGCCGCGCGAGGAACGGCGGCTGCTATACTCATGCCGCGACAGATGGGTCAAGCCGAGCGGTCAAGCTAGGCACATGGGGCCGCCGCGTGGCACCCTTTGACGCTGTCGCCGCACGCCGCCTATAAGCACCGCTATATGTTGAGGTCTCCAGATGACGGATTTCGCTCTCGCGCGGCGTAACATGATCGACGGCCAGCTCCGGCCGAACAAGGTGACGAATACGGCGCTTCTGGCCGCCGTGGGCGAGCTGCCGCGGGAAAAGTTTCTGCCCGAGGCCGTCCGGTCCGTCGCCTATGCCGACGAGGACGTGCCGCTGGGCGGCGGCCGTTACCTGATGGAACCCATGGTCCTGGCCCGGCTGATCCAGACGCTTCAGCCTCAGCCCGACGATCGGGCCCTCGTGGTCGGCGCCGGACGTGGCTATGGCGCCGCGCTTTTGGCACGCCTCGTGAAGGCAGTGACGGCGCTCGAAAGCGACCCCGGCCTGGCGTCCGCCGGTGCGCAGATCACCAAGGATCTCGCCCTCGACGGCATCCAGTGGGTTGCCGGCAAGCTGGAGTTGGGGGCACCCGCCGCGGCACCGTACGACGTCGTGCTGATCGAGGGTGCGGTCCGGCAGGTACCCCAGGCGATCTTCGACCAATTGGCGGAAGGCGGCCGGCTCGCCGTGACCGTGTCCGGCCCGCCGGGAGCAATGGGCGTGGCCCAGATCTTCGTGAAGGACGGCGGCGTTACCTCGGGACGCCCCTTGTTCGAGGCCGGGACACCGCTCCTCCCGGGCTTCGCGCCGCCGCCGCGCTTCACCTTCTGATTGGCACGAAAAAGCAGCGCATTCCCGGTCAGTTAGAGGGCTACCAAAGTCCATTCCGCCAATGGTAGGGTCTTCCCCACACATGAGAGTTTCCCAATGCGTATTCGGTCCGGTCTGAGTCACGCCTGCACAGCGGCGGGGCTCGCGCTCGCGATCGGGTTGGGCGCGCCGTCGGACGTGCGATCGCAGAGCCTGATCGAGGCCCTGTCGACGACCTACAACTCCAACCCCGATCTCCTGGCGAGCCGGGCGTTGCTGCGGCAGACCGACGAAACGCTTGCCCAGGCCGTCGCGAACTGGCGCCCAAGGGTGTCGGTGTCGATGAACTACAACAAGAACATCGACGCCAACTACCCGGTGATACAGCCGAACTCGTTCGCCACGTTGAACGGCAAGAACACCATGCTTCAGTTGACCCAGCCGATCTTTCTCGGTGGCACGACCGTCGCCAACACGAAGCAGGCACAGGCCAACATCCAGGCGCAACGCGCATCGCTCGCCGACACCGAGCAGACCGTTCTTCTGTCGGCGGTGACGTCGTACGCCGACCTCGTCCAGAACATCGCGATCGCCGATGCCCGACGAAACAACGTCCGGGTTCTCGTCCAGCAGCTCGACGCGACGCGCGAGCGGTTCCGCGTCGGCGAACTGACGATCACCGACGTGTCTCAGGCCGAAGCGCGCCTGGAATTGGCCAAGGCGGACCTTGTCCAGGCCGACACCCAGGTCCGGATCGCCGAGGCCGCCTTCCAGCGCACGATCGGGGTGAGGCCGGGCAAGCTGGGCGAAATTCCGCTCGTGGGCGGGTTGCCGGGCAGCGAGGAAGAGGCCGTGGCATTGGCAATGGACGGCGGCGCCCGCTCGGTCAGCGCCCAGTATCGCATCACGGCGGCGTCCTACGGCGTGAACAGCGCGGTCGGCGCTCTGCTGCCCCAGATCAACCTCGTGGGCACCATCCAGCAGCAGTTCGACGTGCAGGTCCCCGGCGACAAGTACTACAACTATATTCTCGGCTTTCAGGCCACGATCCCGATCTATCAGGGTGGCGGTGAGTGGTCGAAGATCAGGCAGGCGAAGGAACTCGTCGGCCAGCGGCGCAACGAACTCGATAGCGCCCGCCGCGCGGTGGCGGAAAACACCATCCGCGCCTGGCGTCAGCTCGATTCATCGCGTTCGCGCGTGACCTCGTTCGAAGCCCAGGTCCGCGCCAACGAAGTGGCGCTGAACGGCGTACGCCAGGAGGCCCTGGTGGGGTCGCGAACCACCCTCGACGTGCTGAACGCGGAGCAGGAACTTCTCAACTCGCAGGTCAACCTCATCCAGGCGCGGCACGACGTGCAGGTGTCGTACTACGGCGTGCTCGCAGGAATCGGGCGCCTGACGGCGCGGACCCTCACTCTTCCGGTCGAATATTACGACGAAGAGAGGTATTATAACGAGGTGGGTTCCCGTTGGATCGGATGGGGCAATAGCGATGCTGGAAGCCCCGCCTCGACGGGCAATGTCTCCACGGGCAGTCCCGTCGCGGGGGGCAGTAGCAAATGAGCGATGCCAAGGACGTCAAGCACGCCAAGGACGCGAACAACGATCCGTCGATGGATGACATTCTCGCGTCGATCCGCAAGATCATTTCCGACGACGAAGCACGCGCCCAGGTCGGCAATCAGCAGAGCCTGAACCAGTCCGTCCGGCCCGCCGTCGTTCCTCCCTCCGAATCGCGATTTGCGTCGGCAGCACGCGGCGCCGGCCGTGACGATGTCCTCATGCTGACCGACCTCATCGAGGAGCCGAAGTCCGGCACCAGCGGAACAAGGCCAGTGCCGATCCCGTTGCCGCGGATCGACCCGGCGAGCGCGGCGGAGATGCCGCAGCCCTCCTTTGAACAGCCACCGGACAGCGCGCTCGTCGGCTCGGGCGCGGTCGGTGCGGCGAGTTCGGCGTTCGCCCGGCTCAATCAGGCCGTTCAGGAAAGCGTACCGGCGCCGGCAGCCCACGATCCCGGTCCGGCCGTCGATGCCAATGGCAAGACCATCGAAGACCTGGTCAAGGAAATGCTGCGGCCGATGCTGAAGGAATGGCTCGATCGCAACTTGCCGCCGATGGTCGAACGGTTCGTCGAACGCGAGATCGTCCGGCTGACACGCCGCTAACCACAGGCGCCGCCCTCAATCCAACGCCACGGCGCCTGCCGTGGCTTTTTCTTTGAGGGGGCGTTTTCGTTTATAAGGCAAGAGATGCTCGACAAGACCTACGACCCCAAGGAGATCGAAGCCCGTCGCTACCCCGAGTGGGAGCAGGCCGGGGCTTTCCGCGCCCATCCGGAGTCGGCCAAGCCGCCTTATTGCATCGTCATCCCGCCACCCAACGTCACGGGCAGCCTGCACATGGGCCACGCCCTCGACAACACGCTGCAGGACGTGCTGATCCGCTGGCGCCGCATGAAGGGCGACGACGTGCTGTGGCAGCCCGGCACCGACCATGCCGGCATCGCGACGCAAATGGTGGTGGTCCGTAACCTCGAGCAGGAGGGCATTGGCCTCGCGGTCGAAGGGGCCGCCAAGAACGACGCCAACAAGAAGCTGCTCAATCGCGAGGAGTTTCTCGCCAAGGTCTGGGAGTGGAAGGCTTTTTCGGGCGGCACCATCACGGGGCAGCTCCGCCGCCTCGGCGCCTCCTGCGACTGGAGCCGCGAGCGCTTCACCATGGACGAGGGGCTGTCGAAGGCCGTCCTGAAAGTGTTCGTCGATCTCTACAAGGCTGGCCTGATCTACAAGGACCTCAGGCTGGTCAACTGGGATCCCAAGATGCTGACGGCGATCTCCGACCTCGAGGTCGAGTCGCGCGAGGTGAAGGGCAGCCTCTGGTACCTGAAGTACCCGATCGAGGGCTCGGCCGATGAGTTCATCGTCGTGGCGACGACGCGACCCGAGACGATGCTGGGCGACACCGGCATCGCCGTGCATCCCGATGACCCCAAGTGGAAGCACCTGATCGGCAAACACGCCGTGCTGCCGTTGGTCGGCCGCAGGATCCCGATCGTGGCCGACGAATATTCCGACCCGGAGAAGGGCTCGGGTGCGGTGAAGATCACCCCGGCGCACGACTTCAACGATTTCGAGGTCGGCCGGCGCCATAAGCTCGAAGCCATCAACATTTTCGACAAGTTCGCGCGCGTGAACGAAAACGCGCCGGTGAAGTATCGCGGTCTCGATCGCTTCGATGCACGCAAGAAGATCGTGGCGGAGATCGAGGAACTCGGTCTGCTCGACAAGATCGAGCCGCACACCCACGCCGTGCCCTATGGCGACCGCGGCGGCGTACCGGTCGAGCCGTACCTCACCGAGCAATGGTACGCCGATGCCAAGAAGCTCGCCGAGGGGCCGATCGCGGCGGTGCGCGACGGGCGCGTCAAATTCATGCCCGAGCGCGGCCGTGACGAGTTCTTTCGCTGGATGGAGAACATCCAGCCATGGTGCGTCTCGCGCCAGCTCTGGTGGGGGCACCAGATCCCGGCCTGGTACGGGCCGGACAAGAAGGTGTTCGTGGCGTTCTCCGAAGATGAGGCAAAGGCCGAAGCCCGCACCCACTACGGCAAGGACGTGGCGCTGGAACGCGATCCCGACGTGCTCGACACCTGGTTCAGTTCGGCGCTGTGGCCGTTCTCGACGCTGGGCTGGCCCGACCAGACGCCGGAACTCGCGAAGTATTACCCGACCAACGTGCTGGTGACCGGCTGGGACATCCTGTTCTTCTGGGTCGCCCGCATGATGATGATGGGCATGTACTTCATGAAGGAGGTGCCGTTCCGCACCGTCTACCTGCACGGGCTGGTGACGGACGAGAAGGGCCAGAAGATGTCCAAGTCCACGGGGAACGTGATCGATCCCCTGGAGCTGATCGACAAGTACGGCGCCGATGCGCTGCGTTTCACCGTGACATCGCTTGCCTCCGCCCAGGCGGGCCGGCTGCGCCTCTCGCCGGCGCGGGTCGAGGGCGCGCGCAACTTTGCGACCAAGCTCTGGAACGCGACGCGCTTCGCCGAGATGAACGGTGCGGCGCTGCCGAAGGGTTTCGATCCTTCGTCGGCGAAGCTCACCGTCAACAAGTGGATGCTGGGCGAACTCGCGCGCGCCAACACGGCGATCGACAAGGCGATGACCGACTTCCGGTTGAACGAGGCGGCGAACACGCTCTACGAATTCGTCTGGGGCGTGGTCTGTGACTGGTACGTCGAGCTGACCAAGCCGATCCTGCAGGGCGCAGACGGGCCCGAGAAGGATGAGACGCGCGCCGTCACGGCTTTCGTGCTGCGCGAGACGGTGAAGCTGATGCATCCGGTGATGCCCTTCATCACCGAGGAGCTGTGGGACAAGCTCGGCCACCGCGCCGAACACGGCCCGCTGATCGGCCAGCCCTGGCCGGTGCCCACGGTCCTGGATGCCGCCGCCGACTCCGAAATGGGCTGGCTGGTGAAGCTGATCTCCGACATCCGCTCGGCGCGCGCAGAACTCAACGTGCCGGCCGCCGCCAAGCTCAAGATGCTGGTGGTGGGCGGCGACGGTACGACGGCGGCAAGGCTCGCGACGCATCGCGCCGCCATCGAGCGGCTGGCGCGCATCGAAGACATCGAGGCCGCCACGGCAGCCCCCAAGGCGTCACTTCAGATCGTGGTGGGCGAGGCGACCTATGCCCTGCCGATCGGCGAGGTGATCGATCTCAAGGCCGAGGGCGCGCGGCTGCAGAAGGAAATCAAGAAGCTGGCCGACGAGGTCGCCAAGATCGACGCCAAGCTCGGCAACCAGGCCTTCGTGTCGCGTGCGCCGGAAGAGGTCGTCGAGGAGCAGCGCGAACGGCGCAGCCAGGCCGAGCAGACGAAGGTCCGCCTCAGCACGGCGCTGGAACGGCTCGGCGCCTGACCCCTCCCGTCGGCGTAAGACGCCGACACCTGCCCTGATGACAGGGGAGGAAAGGGACCGCTCATCCTCTTCCCCTTCGCGGAATCCGCAAAGGGGAAGTGCCCTCGTCTTACGAGGGCGATGGGGTTCATAGCTCTTTCGTCACTTCAACGGCTTCGTCCACCAGTTGGAGGCGATGGTCAGCTCCGACCGGCGCAGCACCTCGGTCTTGGCGAGGTCGCGATCGGCGCAGGTCACCAGGATCTGCGCCGCGCCATGCTCGTGGATCAGCGTCGAGGCATGGGAAAGCAGGGCTTCGCCGATCGTCAGCCAGTATTGCGGCTCGATCACGCAGAAATCGTCGATGAGATAGGTGTCGCCGCCCGGATCGAAAACCGGAGGCGCTGGAAACTTTCGCGCGATCAGGAAGCCCAGGAACTGCACGCCCTCGGCCGCGACCAGGAAGAACGTGTCCGGTTCCGCGAGCAGTCGGGTGAAGAACAGCCGCGTCATCGCCGCCGATTCGGGATGCTTGCGCCAGAAGGTCGGCTGGTACTTCTGGATTTGCTTTCGGTTGCGTTCCGCGAGGTCTACGGCTGCTTCAATGTCGGACGCGACGGCTTTGCGGATGTCCATGAGCAGCCACCCATCCGGCTATGACGCTTTGCGCAGGTCCGGCACGTAGGGCTTGCTGGCGAAATGCTCCTGGCCGTCGCCACGGGCGAAGCGCAGACCGGCCCGGCGGATCGCCTCGTCGTCGACGGCGTCGAGTGGCACGTAGAAGCGGTCGTCGACCCTGGTGAAGGTGTCGTTGTCGACGCGGTTATAACAGATCAGCAGGGTCCAGCGACGGTTGGCCGAGCGGTTGGCGTCGGAGCGATGGATGGCGTTGCAGTGGAAGATCAGCGCGTCACCGGCCGCAAGCTCGCAATACTCGATCGGGCACTTCTCCAGGATGTGCGGCATGCGCTTGGGGTCGACCTCGTTCTGGGTCGGCGACAGCGGCGTGTGGTCGATGCGGCCGAGCCGGTGCGAGCCGGTGGCGATCTGCAGGCAGCCGTTGTTCCGGTCGGTCTTGTCGAGGGCGATCATGACCGAAAGCAGGTCGGGCCGGAGGCAACCGTTGTAATACCAGTAGCCGTAGTCCTGGTGCCATTCCCAGGCGCCGCCGACCTCGGGCTCCTTGGCCGTGAGCTTCGACTGATAGTGATAGACCGGCCCGCCCAGCAGCGCCGCCGAGGTATCGACCATTCGGTGCGTGCGGGCCGCCAGTCCATAGACGCTGTCGCCGGCGCGGTTCCACAGCGCAATGCGCGTCGAGCAGCCCTCGCCGTCGCGGCGGTCGAGGATGCTGTCGCGCACGGCGGGATCTTCTTCCATTGCAGCCGTGAGCAGCTTCACCTCGTCGGGCGCAAACAGGCCGCGGGCGTAGGTAAAGCCCTTTTCGTTGAATTCGGCCATCTGGGCCGGGTTCAGGATGTTGGACATCTTTTCCTCGCCTAGATCGGGCGGAAGACGTTGCGGCCGCCCTCATCGGAGACCGACACCTTACGCCCTAGCTGCTCGCGCGTCAGCATGTCGGCCAGGATTGCGGGCTCGTTGGGGGCCATGGCGACAAAGCGGTCGCCGGACCCGTTCAGCCCGCCGAGGATATAGCCGCGTTCCGGGGCGTCCTTGCCATAGGTGACGCAGTAGGTCTCGATCGTGCCGGTGCCGGACGGCCTGGTCTCGACCCTGCGTTTCGGCCGGGCATCGAGCTCGGCCTGGAACTCCTTGGGATCCTCGCGCCGCCACGGCCCCTTGGTGGGTTCGGTCGAATAGAGGCCGGCGGAGTGCTTGGTGAGATAGTTGCCGTTGGCCGTCACCATGCCGAACGAGCCGGGTTTCTTGCGGACCACGTTCATCATCTCGGCGATGGAATGGGTGACGTAGTTGTTGCCGGGGCCGCCGAAGAAGGGAAGGCCACCGGTGACGCTGATCGGCCGTGGGTCGCCGTCGGCGATGCCGATTTCCTTCATCGCCACCTCGACCGCCGAAGGGAAGCAGCTGTAGAGGTCGAAGGCATCGACGTCGGCGACCTTCTTGTTGGCCATGTCGAGGGCAATGCGGGCACAGCCGCGGATCGCTGGCGAGGTATCGAGTCTCTCGCGTTCCGAGACCACCCAGGTGTCGGTCCCGTCGGCGCAGCCGTGCAGGAACACCCAGCGATCCTGCGGGATGCCCCATTCGCGTGCCTTGCCCACTGACGTCATGAGGACGGCAGCCGCCTGGTCGATGATGGCGTTGGCGTTCATCAGGCGCGGGTAGGGGAAGCAGATCCAGCGATTGTCGTCGGAAATGGTCGACAGGACGTCGGCGCTGTAGCCGTCGCGGCGCGTCGCCAGCGGATTTGCCTTCGCCACGGCGGCAAGCCGCTCGAACAGGCGGCCCATTGCCTTCATGTGGCTCTGGACGTCGCGCTTCAGCCCGCCACGAATGGCGTTCTCCAGCAGCGGATAGAAGTGGATGGCGGCCCGCAGCTCGTGACGGGCTTCCTCCTCGCTGAAGCCGAAGCGCTTGTCGCCGATGCGCACCGGATCGCCGCCGGGATCCTCGTCCCAGTCGATCTTCTGTCCGGCCCGGCGTGCGATCTGTGTGCTGCGCAGCAGTTCGGCGCCACAGATCAGGGCAAGCTCGGTCTCGCCGCTGGCGATCTCCTCGGCAAAGCGGTTGACCAGATACTGGGGCATGTTGCCGCCCGAGTGGCTGTAGAGAAGTTGCCGGGGATGGGCATGCAGCCGGTCGGCGACACTCTTGGGCGGATTGCTGGACCGGCCGAACGGCGAGGCGAAGCGCGGGCTGATGTCGCTGAAGAACTCCATCACCGCGATGGTATCGATCTCGTGACCGAGCGCATGGCCGCCGATCGCAGCACCGGTATCGTCGAGCGCCAGTGCCGCTGCTTCGGCGCAGAAGGCGACGCGCGAGCGTTCGCTCGACGGCGCCCCCGTCGTGTCGGTGATCTGGCCGCAGCCGACGAGGATAGGCGTGCGCGGGTCGATCATTTCACAAGAGTCTCGATCTCGGCGGCGCTGAGGCCGGCTTCGGCCAGCACGCTCCTGGTATCCTCACCAAGCGCCGCCACCTTCGGCCCGCTTTGCAGGGGCGAGCCCGAGAAACGGAAGGGCGGCGCCGGCGACTTATAACTGCCGGCGCTGTCCTCGATGGTGCAGAGCGAGCCGCGATGGGCAACCTGCGGGTCCTGCAGCGCTTCGGTGACGGTGAGGTAGGGCGAGCAGGGCACGCCGTGCTTCTCCAGCGCTGCGACGCATTCCTTGACCGTGAGCGTCCTGGACCAGGCCTCGAACTCGTCGACGAACTTGTCCCAGTTCATGCGCCGGTCCTGGTATTTCTCGAAGCGCGGATCGGTCAGCCAATCGCGCCGTCCCGCCGCCGTCGCCATGTCCTGGAAGGTGCGCTCGCTGGCCGTCGCCAGCATGACATAGCCGTCCTTGGCCTCGACCGGGCCGTACATCGGCCGCGACGGCGTCTCAAAGTCGAACTGCGCGCGGTTCACTTCGCCCAGCAGCATGCCGACCAGGGTCTCGAACATCGAGACGTCGACCATCTGGCCCTTGCCGGTGACGTGCCGCTGGTGCAGCGCCGCCAGGATGCCGCCCAGCGCATAGGCGCCGCTCGCATAGTCGGCGACGAAGATGCCGCAATTGTCCGGCCGTTCGCGGCCCTGCTGGTAGAAGAGATGCGCCCTGTCGTAGCCGGTCGAGGCGTGGATGACCGGCGCATAGGCCGGCCGTCCGGCGGCGGGCCCGGTCTGGCCGTAGCCGGAGATGGCACCGTAGATGAGCCTGGGATTGATCTTCGCCAGCTCGGGATAGTCGAGGCCCAGGCGCTTCATCACGCCCGGGCGGTAGTTCTCGAGCACGATGTCGACGGTCTCGACGAGCTTTTTTACCGCGACGATCGCCTCGGGCTTCTTGAGATCGAGCACGATCGAGCGTTTGCCGGCGTTGAGTTGGCCGAACATCGTGCCGGCACCGTCGCGCTGCACCGGCCGGCTGCGCATGAGGTCGCCCTCCGGCGACTCGATCTTGATCACGTCGGCACCCATGTCGGCCAGCAGGCGGCTGCAGTGCGGGCCGGCAATGGTGGTCGAGAAGTCGAGGACCCGCAGCCCATCGAGCGGCCTTGTCTGTTCGGTCATGAGATCACCGCGTTACAAGAATGAGAACGACGCCGCCGACCACGAGGATGCTGCCGATCCACTCGCCGAGGGACGGGCGCTCCTTGAGGACGAGGCGCGAGGAGATGAAAGTGAAGACCAGTTCGATCTGGCCGACGGCGCGCACGAGGGCGGCGTTCTCCAAGGTCACGGCGAGCGCCCAGCCGGCCGAGCCCAGCACACTGAAGATGCCGACCCAGATCGAGGAGCGCCAGTTGTGCCAGACCTTGCCGAGTTGCGGCCGGTCGCGTCGCGCGAGGTAGAGAGCCATCAGCACGACCTGGATGGTGTTCATACAAGCGAGCACCGTGATGCCGCGGATCAGGAAATCGCCCTCGGGCAGGAGCTTGGAGGCCTCGCGGATCGTGCCGGCGGCGATGGCGAAGACCGCACCGGAAAGGATGCCGTAGACCGCGCCCTTGTGCGTGAGGTCGGCAAGGACACCGCGAATGTCGGAGAGCTTGCCGCGCACGCTCAGGATCGCCACGCCACCCAGGCAGACGAAGATGCCGATCCAGGAGCCGAAGGCCAGCGGTTCGCCGGCGATGTAGGTCGCGAACAGCGCCACGAACACCGTCTCGGTCTTGGAGTAGACCGTGCCGACGGTGAAGTTGCGCAGCGAGAAGGAGTGGATCATCAGCGAGGTCGCCACGATCTGCGCCACGCCCGCAATGGTGACGAGGCCGAGGAAGGCCAGGGTGATCGTGGGCACCGTCCGGCCGGTGCCCCAAACCAGGAAGGCGAGGGCGCCCAGCGCCAGCGGGGCGCCGTAGAGATAGCGGACGAAATTCGCGCCATCGACGCTCAGCAGGCCGCGAATCTTCTGCTGCATCGTCGTCCGGATGTTTTGGCACAACGCGGCGGCGATGGTGATCGGTATCCAAAGTGGCACGCTAAATTCTCCCTTGGCGGGAGTGTATGGCTTCCTAAAAGGCGCGTCTGCCGCCCAGATTTCCGCGATGCAGGCCTCATTCCGGCTGCAGGTGAGCTATGCATCGGTCGCGGCGGTGGCTAAAGTCGCGACCGTTTCAGCGGAGATCAGGCGCCATGGCCAAGAAGAAGCAACCCAAGCTGCATCCCAACCCGAGCTTCGACAAGTCGAAGATGCCGAGCCGGCACACGACGGTCGGGCCGGAGCGGGCGCCACACCGCTCCTATCTCTATGCCATGGGCCTCACCGACAAGCAGATCGCCCAGCCGATCGTCGGTGTCGCCACCTGCTGGAACGAGGCGGCGCCCTGCAACATTGCGCTCAGCCGCCAGGCGCAGGCGGTGAAGATCGGCGTCGACCGGGGCGGCGGAACGCCACGCGAATTCACCACCATCACCGTGACCGACGGCATCGCCATGGGCCATCAGGGCATGAAGTCCTCGCTGGCCAGCCGCGACCTGATCGCCGACTCCGTCGAGCTCACCATGCGCGGCCACTGCTACGATGCGATGGTGACCCTGGCGGGCTGCGACAAGTCGCTGCCGGGCATGATGATGTCGATGCTGCGTCTCAACGTGCCGTCGGTCTTCATGTATGGCGGCTCGATCCTGCCCGGCAAGTTCCGCGGCAAGGACGTCACCGTCGTCGACGTGTTCGAGGGCGTCGGCATGCACGCCGCCGGCAAGTTCTCCGACGCCGATCTGCATGAGCTCGAGTGCGCGGCCTGCCCGTCGGCCGGTTCGTGCGGCGGCCAGTTCACCGCCAACACCATGGCCTGCGTCTCCGAGGCGATCGGCCTCGCCCTGCCGGGCTCGGCCGGCGCTCCGGCGCCCTACGAGACCCGCGACCAGTATGCCGAAGCCTCGGGCGAGGCGGCGATGAACCTGCTGCGGCTCGGCATCCGTCCGCGCGACATCTGCTCGCGAGAGGCGTTCGAGAATGCGGCGGTGGTGGTGGCCGCCACCGGCGGCTCGACCAACGCGGCGCTTCACCTGCCGGCGATGGCGCACGAATGCGGCATCAAGTTCGACCTGCATGACGTCGCCAAGATCTTCAAGAAGACGCCCTACATCGCCGACCTCAAGCCCGGTGGAAAATACGTGGCGTTCGACCTGTTCGGCGTCGGCGGCATCCCCATCGTGATCAAGGAGCTGCTCGACAACAAGCTGCTGCATGGCGACTGCCTGACGGCAACCGGCAAGACGCTGGCCGAGAACCACAAGGACGTGACGTTCCCGGACAACCAGGACGTCGTCTATCGCGTGAAGAACTGCATCACCCCGACCGGCGGCGTGGTCGGCCTGCGCGGCAACCTGGCGCCCGATGGCGCCATCGTGAAGGTGGCGGGCATGCAGCGCCTGGTCTTCACCGGCCCGGCGCGCTGCTTCGACAGCGAGGAGGCGGCCTTCCAGGCCGTCGTGAAGGGCAAGTTCAAGGACGGCGAGGTCATCGTCATCCGCTACGAAGGTCCCAAGGGCGGCCCCGGCATGCGCGAGATGCTGTCGACGACGGCGGCGCTCTATGGCCTGGGTGTCGGCGAGAAGGTGGCCTTGATCACCGACGGCCGCTTCTCCGGCGGCACCCGCGGCTTCTGCATCGGCCATGTCGGACCCGAGGCGGCGATCGGCGGCCCGATCGGCCTGCTGAAGAACGGCGACATGATCACCATCGATGCGGTGAGGGGTAAGCTTTCGGTCGACCTGTCCGAGAAGGAGCTGAAGAAACGGCGCAAGGCTTGGAAGCCCAAGAAGAACGGCTACACTGCCGGCGCGCTCTGGAAGTATGCCCAGCTCGTCGGCCCCGCCGTCGACGGCGCGGTCACGCATCCCGGCGCCAAGAAGGAAAGCCACGTCTTCGCGGACATCTAGGGGGAAGAAACCATGACGCGGAAAGCGTTCGGACGGCGAACCATCGTCGGAGCGGCGCTTTCCGCTCCGTTCCTCGGTTCGGTGGGCCTCGGTTCGGCGGGCCTCGGTTCGGCGGGTTGGGCGCAGAGCGCCTGGCCCACCAAGCCCATCCGCATCGTCGTGCCGTTCAATCCCGGTGGCGCGATCGATGCTTTGGTCCGTGTCATTGCCGACCGCCTCACCGCGAAGCTCGGGCAGCAGGTGCTGGTCGATCCCAAGCCGGGCGCCAACACCATCGTCGGGGCGGACATCGTCGCCAAGGCAGCCCCCGATGGCTACACGTTCCTGGTCACGACGAACTCCACCCATACCAACAACCCGACGCTCTACGCCAAGCTGCCGTTCGATCCCGCCAAGGACCTGATCCCGGTGTCGTTGATCTCGCTGGGAACGATCCTGGTGCTGGTGAAGGCCGATGCGCCGTTCGGCGATCTCAGGGGCATGGCGGCGTGGGTGAAGGGGCTGGGACGGCCGGCGACTTACGGCAGTTGGGGCATCGGCTCGAGCGCCCATCTCTACGGCCTCATGTTCGAGAAGACCCTCAACGGCCCAATTGGGGGCGGTTTCTACAGCCACGTGCCCTATCGCGGCGACGTGCCGGCCCTGCAGGACGTGGCCAATGGGACGCTCGACATCACCTGGGCGAGCCCGACCAGCGCCAAGCCGCAGATCGCCGCCGGCCGCGTAAAACCGCTCGCCGTCGCCGGGGCCAAGCGCTCGGCATCGATGCCCGAGCTCGGGACCTTTGCCGAGCAGCTGATCGCCGGCTTCGATCTCAGCCTCTTCGTGGCGGCCTACGCGCCGGCTGGAACGCCTGCCGACATCGTCAATCGCCTGCAACGCGAGATCAAGGCAGTGATCAACGAGCCCGCGGTCGCCGAGAAGATGATCGCCCAGGGCCAGACGCCGGTCGGCTCGACGCCGGCCGAACTCGCCGCCGTGTTGACGCGCGAGACGCCGATCTGGGCCGACCTCATCATGCAATCCGGCGCCAAAGTGGAGTAGGGAACCCGGCATGAGTGCGACCACGGACATTCGCTCCGCCTACAACCTGGAGCCGCCGGCCTACAACACGAAGCTCACCGAGGTCGGGCGCGGCACGCCGATGGGCGAACTGCTGCGCCGCTACTGGCACCCGGTCGGCATGGCGGCCGACGCCGGCGCAACGCCACGTCCGGTCAGGATCCTCGGCGAGGAGCTGATCCTGTTTCGCGAAGGCCGCGGACAGGCGGGCCTCGTCTACCCGCGTTGCTGCCATCGCGGCACGACTCTCTACTACGGCAAGGTCGAGGAGCGCGGCATCCGCTGCTGCTATCACGGCTGGCTGTTCGACGTCGAAGGACACTGCCTGGAAATGCCGTGCGAGCCCAATCCGACCGGGGCGCAATGCCAGCGCGTGCGCCAGCCGTGGTATCCGGTCGAGGAACGCTACGGTCTCGTCTTCGCCTATCTCGGCCCGCCGGAAAAGAAGCCGGTGCTGCCGCGCTATGAATGCCTGGAGGTGCTGCAACCGGGAGAATTCATCGAGGCCGACGATTCCTCGATCGGCAGCGGCGGCATCGAGATCGCGCCTTGCAACTGGCTGCAGCATTTCGAGAATGTGGTCGATCCCTACCATGTGCCGATCCTGCATGGCTCGTTCAGCGGACCGCAATTCGTCGAGCAGATGAACACCTTCCCGAAGGTGAAGTTCGAGTATGGCCGCCAGGGTGTGAAGGCGACCTCGATTCGTCCCGGGCCCGACGGCAAGCGCTTCCGTCGCGTCACCGAAGCCGTGGTGCCGACCCTGCGGGTCGTTGCCAATCCGCGGGTCGCGCAGTACGGCATGGTCGAGTCGATCGGCTGGACGCTGCCCATCGACGACACGCACTACCGCATCTACGTCGCCGGCCGGGTTCGCGAGAAGGGCGAGCTCACCAAGTTCAAGTCACGCTACAACGGCAAGACCTGGGCCGAGCTGACGCCGGAGGAGCACCAGAAATTTCCCGGCGACACCGAGGCGCAGGTCGGGCAGGGCGCGATCACCTTCCATTCGGAGGAGCATCTGATGTCGTCCGACCAGGGCGTGTCCATGCTGCGCATCCTGCTGCAGAAACAGATCGATATCGTGGCATCAGGTGGCAATCCGCTCGGCGTGGCATTCGATGAGGGGAGCGCCTATGTGAAGTTCGACGCCGGCCAGTACCTCGACGAGGCCTCAGCGTAGGTCGGCACCGACCGCGTCGGCCACCGCGGCGAACCCGTCACGGGCAAGCAGTGCCGCCAGCTCGTCCTTGATGCGGCGGATGAGCGGCGGGCCTTCGTAGACCATGGCCGAGTAGAGCTGGACGAGGCTCGCGCCGGCCCGGATCTTGGCATAGGCATCCGCGCCCGAGCCGATGCCGCCGCACCCGATCAAAGGAAACTGGCCTTCGACACGCCGCGCGGTCCGACGCAACACGTCGGTCGACAGCACTGTGAGCGGCGCGCCCGAGAGGCCACCGGCTTCCTCCCGTCGTACCGACCGCAGCGACGGCGGGCGCGACAGCGTCGTGTTGCCGACGATGATGCCGTCCATCCGCAGATCGCGACAGACCGAGACGATGTCGTCGAGGTCGTCGTCGGTGGCGTCAGGTGCGATCTTCACCACGAGCGGGACCGGCTTGGCGGCGATGGCGTCCTGCGTACGTTTGAGAAGGTCCGCGAGTTGGGCGCGCCCCTGAAGGTTGCGCAGCCCCGGTGTGTTCGGCGAGGACACGTTGCAGACGAGATAGTCGGCATAGGGCGCCAAGGCCACGCTGCAGGCGACATAGTCCGCCGCGCGGTCGGTGCTGTCCTTGTTCGCCCCGACGTTCACGCCGACGAAGCCGCGGCGGGCGCGGGCGGCCAGCCTCGACCGGGCGGCGTCCAAGCCATGCCCGGGAAAACCCATGCGATTGATGACACCGCGGTCCTCGGCCAGCCGGAACAACCGCGGCCTCGGGTTGCCGTCCTGAGGCCGGGGCGTGATGCTGCCGATCTCCACAAAGCCAAAGCCGAGCCTGAGCAGGGCGTCGGGAACTTCGGCGTTCTTGTCGAAGCCCGCCGCCAGGCCGATCGGATTGGGCAGGCGGCGGCCCCATGCTGTGACGGAGAGCGACGGTGGGTCGGCCCGGCTATCACCGGGCATCAAGCCGCTCTTCAGTGCGCGAATTGCGAGACCATGCGCCGTCTCCGCATCGAGGCGGGACAGGATCGTGTCGGCGAGGGAGTACCAGACGGCCATGGCCGTCTGGTTAGCAGAGAGTCCCTGTGGAGCGCTTTGCTCCTAGCGGCGTTCGAAGCCGTTCTGCGGGCGCAGCGACATCGAATCGCTGAATACGACCAGGAATAACTCCCGGAAGAGCTGCTGGATGCGCGGATCGTCCGGGCCTGTCGCGGGAGTCCAGGCGGTCGTTTGCGACATCGACATGTCATTGCGGCAATAGACGGCAAAGACCTTGAAAACACCGGGTGTCCCGGGGCCGGTTCGCCGCACGCCGTTGCAGACCGGGTCGGCGCCGAGATCGTTGGCGTAGTCGAACACCAATACCAGCCGATAGTAGGGACGCGGCATCTCTGCCGGGCTGGCATAGGTGAAAGTGAGGTTGGGGCGCGGCTTGGCGATCTGCATCGCCGGCAGCAGGCGCTGCGCCACTTCGTCGGCCGGGATGCTGGGGAACGGGTTGCCCTCGAGGATGACCTGGAAGGTCTTGTTGTCGGTCGCGGTCCAGAAATCGGTGTAGTCGTACTGCGGTGCGTAATAGACGCCACCGATGGTCGCCGCACAGGCGATGGCCGGTACGGCGATGACAGCCGCGATCGTCGCGGCGATCTTCCTCGCATAGCCCATGCGAACCCTCTCCCTGGTGCCCATTCTCAGCCAAGCACGATACGTGACGACTGTTCCCGTATCATATCACATTCCTGCGCGCCTGCCGTCAGGTCGGCGTGAGCGGGATCAAACGTCGAGGTCCCGGGCAAACTTGGCGTTTTCCTGGATGAAGGCATAGCGCTTCTCGGGCTTGCGCCCCATCAGATCCTCGACCAGGACGCGGGTCTTCATTTCCTGGAGACGGTCCTCGGCACTGACGTTGGTCGGCACATCGACCTTGAGCAGGATGCGCTTGGCCGGGTCCATCGTGGTCTCGCGCAGATGCACCGACTGCATTTCACCCAGGCCCTTGAAGCGCGTCATCTCGGCCTTGCCGCCGAACACGGTGCGCAGAAGCTCGTCTTTTTGCTGCTCATCATGGGCGTACTCGGTCCGGCCGCCCTTGCTCATCCTGAAGAGCGGCGGCTGCGCCAGGAAGAGGTGGCCGTTTTCGATCAGCTTCGGCATCTCGCGATAGAAGAACGTCATCAGGAGCGAGGCGATGTGCGCACCGTCGACATCGGCGTCGGTCATGATGATGACGCGCTCGTAGCGCAACCTGTCATCGCTGTAGTGGGCACCGGTGCCGCAGCCCAAAGCCTGGATGAGATCCTGGATTTCCTGGTTCTCGCGCAGCTTGTCGGCGCTGGCGCTGGCCACGTTCAGAATCTTGCCTCGGAGTGGCAAAATGGCCTGTGTCTCGCGGTTGCGCGCCGCCTTGGCCGAACCGCCGGCCGAGTCGCCCTCGACCAGGAAGATCTCGGTGCCGACCGAGCCCGTGCTGCTGCAGTCGGCCAGCTTGCCGGGCAGGCGCAGCTTGCGCGTCGCCGTCTTGCGTTGCTGTTCGCGGTCCTGCTTGCGGCGAAGCCGTTCCTCGGCCTTCGCGACGACATGCTCGAGCAGGACGTTGCCGACTTCCTTGTCGCCCGTCAGCCAGTGCTCGAAATTGTCGCCGACGATGGTCTCGACCAGCTTGGTCGCCTCGACGCTGACCAATTTCTCCTTGGTCTGTCCCTGGAACTGCGGCTGCTCGATGAACACCGACACCAGGCCGGCCGCGCCCTCGATCAGATCGTCGGCGGTGATGATCGAGCCCTTGCGGTTGCCGGTGAGCTCGGCATAGCGCTTGAGCCCGCGCACCAGCGCGCTGCGGAAACCTGATTCGTGCGTGCCGCCTTCGATCGTCGGCACGGTATTGCAGTAGGAGCGGACGAAACCTTCCTCGTCGTTCGGCCACCACACCGCCCATTCGACCTTGCCGCCGGCAGTGCCGTTGGTCTCGCTCTTGGCCTCGCCGGCGAAGGGCTGCGGCACCACGGTGGGACGTTCGCCGATCTCCGATGCCAGGTAATCCTTCAGGCCGCCCGGGAAATGGAACGATTCCTCGGCCGGGATCGTGCCGCCTTTGGGCAGCAGGGCAGGGTCGCACTTCCAGCGGATTTCGACGCCGCGGAAGAGATAGGCCTTGGAGCGCGCCATGCGGTACAGGCGCTCGGCAACGAAGAGCTGCTTGCCGAAGATCTGGGGATCGGGATGGAAGGTGGTGGTCGTGCCGCGCCGGTTGGGCGCGGGGCCGGCCGACTTGAGCTTGGTCGTGGGCTTGCCGCGCGAAAAGCTCTGCGTCCAGGCTTGGCGGTCGCGGGCAACCTCGACGATCAGCTCGTCCGACAGCGCGTTGACGACCGAGACGCCAACGCCGTGCAGGCCGCCCGAGGTGGCGTAGACCTTGCTGTTGAACTTGCCGCCGGAATGGAGCGTCGTGAGGACGACTTCCAGCGCCGACTTGTTCTTGAATTTGGGATGGGGATCGACCGGCATGCCGCGGCCGTTGTCGCGCACCAGCACGCGATTGCCGGCGAGCAGTTCGAGATAGATCGTGTCGGCGTGACCCGCCACGGCTTCGTCCATCGAGTTGTCGAGCACCTCGGCCACGAGATGATGAAGCGCGCGCTCATCGGTGCCGCCGACATACATGCCGGGGCGCTTGCGGACGGGTTCGAGACCCTCCAGGACCTCGATGTCGCGGGCGGTGTAGGAGGTGTCCTTGGTCGCCGCGGCGCGCTTGCCGCCTCCCGACCGATCGAATAGATCGCCGTTCTTGGCCATGTTTGCTTCTTTTGTTACCGACCGCGCGAGGGGACCACTTGATGGCCGGTGGAGCATGGGTATGGTAGCAAAATTGCCCGAAATCAACCATATCCGGTGGGGAATCGATGTCTGAAAGTCGCCGCGATCCCATCGTAAGGACCGTGCCGCAGCCCGCCGATATGAACGGGAACGGCGACATTTTCGGCGGCTGGGTGCTCTCCCAGATGGACATCGCGGGCGGCTCGCTGGCTGCGCGGGTGGCCAGGGGGAGGGTGGCGACCGTGGCGATCACAGCCATGACCTTCGTCCAGCCGATCAAGGTGGGAGACATGGTGTCCATCTATGGAGAAGTCGTGAAGGTTGGCCGGACCTCGATCACCATCGCCTTGGAAACAGTCGTGCACCGCCGCCACGAGGAGACGGACCTGCGCGTCACCCACGGCACCTTCGTCTTCGTCGCCATCGACAACGAGGGCAAGCCGCGTCAGGTGCCGACGCAGGAGGCCGCGATATGAGGATCGCCTGCGGACTGCTGCTCGCGATCGCCGGCCTCCTCATTTCGGCCGCGGCCCAGGCTCATCCGCACATCTGGATCCAGCAAGTGGTCCGGGTCGTGGCCAAGGACGGCAAATACACCCATGTCGAGATCGAGTGGCGGTTCGATCCGTTTTCGAGCGAGATCGAGATTCCCCTGATCGACGAGAACCAGGACGGCAAGTTCTCGGCCAAGGAAGTGAAAACGCTGGCCGACGAGATGATGCCGGAGCTCAAGAACTACGGGTACCTGACCTGGCTCAATACCGGTGCCAAGGATTTCCGCCCAACCCAGCGACCGGCTTTTTCCGCGCGGGTCGACGATCCGGCAAGCTTCGTTCTACCGGACTGGGATCGTTCGGCAGGCGACAAGGCCGGGATGGCGATGCCGCCCAACAAGAGGACCGCCCAGCCGGACGGGCCGCGCAAGCAGGGCCCGCGCAATCTGGTCTATGTCATGCGGATTGCGCTGCCTGAGCCCAGCAAGTCGTTCTCGATCGTGACCTACGATCCGGAAGATTTCATGCGACTCGAGATCGACAAGGCTTCCGTTCCGGCCGGCTGCGCCTTGTCCAAGAACCCGGCGCACAAGGCAGAGTTCGTGCGCGGCTATCCGGTCTTTGCGGATATCGTGACGTGTCAGCTCCCGTGAGGTCAGCTTCCGGGAGGGCAGCTCTGCTGCGTTCACCGTTCCTCTGGATCGGTGTGCTGCTCCTGCTGGCGCTGGTGGGTGCCCTGGTGTTCAGCGACGGCGTGGCCGAACTCGCGCGGTATTCCGCCGAGTATCAACGCCGGATCCAGCAGGCACTATCTTCGTCGCTGCGCGACATCCAGTCTGGCTCGGGCTCGCTGGCGCTATGGACGCTTGCCAGCGTGTGCTTCGGCTACGGCGTGGTGCATACGCTGGGGCCGGGGCATGGCAAGGCGGTCGTGGTGGCGTATTTCCTCGACAGCACCAGGCCAAGGGCGTGGATCGAAGGCATCTTCGCCGGCGCCTGGATCGCCTTCACCCATACGCTTGCCGCGCTTCTGTTGGCCGGTGCGCTGAAGCTCTTCTATAGCGTCGGCCTGCTGGGCGCGCTACGCGAAGTCCGCAACGTCGAGATCGTCTCCTACGTCCTCATCCTGCTGGTCGGATTCTGGCGGCTGTGGGCGGGGATCACGGGGCGGCTGCACGAGCATGCTCATGGCGCCGGGCAAGATCATGGCCCCCATGACCACGCCCATCACGGTCACGATCACCACGACCATGGGCATCATGATCATGGCCACCACGACGAACCGCCCCGCCGGACGATCGCCGGCTGGCTGCTGCTGACGGCGGCCGGCATCGCGCCGTGCGCCGGGGCGCTGGTGGTGATCCTGCTGTCGGTCGCACTCGGCGTCCTGTGGGCGGGCGTCATCGGCGTCATCGCCATCGCGTTCGGCATGGCCATCACGCTGGCCGCCATCGGCATGGCCTCGATGGTCGCGCATCGGCTGATCATCGGCGATGGCCGCTCGCAGGAGATCGGCCGATTCACTTCGATTGCCGCTTCGCTGATCGTGATCGCGACGGCTGGAACGTTGCTGCTGGGCGCGCTCGAACGCTTCTTCCGCTGAGCGCCTGCGATGGCGGCGAGTGCGGTCCCGAACCGGACATCCCGGCCGTTGCGCGGCGTGCTCCTGATGTGCGTCGCCTGTGCCTTGTTCCCGATCATGAACGGGATCGTGAAGCTCCTGGCCGTGACCTACGAGCCGCAGCAGATCGTCTGGTTCCGCATCGTCTCGCACCTGGTGCTGGTCGCGGTGGTGTTCATGCCGCAGATGGGGCTTGGCCTGCTGCGCACGCGGCGGATCGGCACGCAGTTCGTGAGCTCGGTGATGATGCTGCTCTCGACGCTGTTCTTCTTCTCCGCGGTCAAGCACGTGCCCGTCGCCGAGGCGATCTCCGTCACCTTCGTGGCGCCGCTGGCCGTCGTGCTGCTCGCCTGGCCGCTGCTCGGAGAGCGCATCACGTTGTTCCGGCTCGCCGCCGTGATCGTGGGCTTCAGCGGCGTGCTGATCGTGATCCGGCCGGGCAGTGCCGTCTTCCAGTGGGCGTCGGTGCTGCTGCTGGGCAGCGCCATGTGCTACGCGATCTACCAGATCCTGATCCGCCGCCTGGCCGGGATCGACCAGCCCGCGACGTCGATCTTCTACAGCGTCCTGCTGGGTGCGATCCTGATGTCGCTCTGGCTGCCGTTCGTCTGGAAGGCACCTACGGGTTGGCGCGATTGGGCGCTGCTCTGCTCGTTAGGGGTCTTTGGCGCAATGGGTCACTATTGCGTCGCCAAGGCCATGACATACGCCTCGGCCAATTTCGTGGCGCCGTTCAACTACACGCAGATGATCGGTTCGGTGATCGTTGGTTACCTGATGTTTGCCGAAGTGCCGGACTTCTACACCTGGCTTGGTACCGCGGTTATCGTGGGAGCGGGCCTCATGGTCGGCTGGCAGGGCCGCCGGCCGCAGAAATCGTAGAGGGGAGAGAACATGCCTTATCTCGTCGCCGCCGACCTGGCCGCCGAACCGGCCGGCGTCCGCTTTCGTGCGCTGCTCGAGCGGCCGCAGATCCTGCGCATGCCCGGCACGCACAACGGCATTGCCGCGTTGCAGGCTGCCAAGGCCGGCTTCGAGGCGCTCTACCTCTCGGGCGCGGCCATGTCGTCGTCGATGGGCTTACCCGACCTCGGTGTCATCACCGTCGACGAAGTCTGCTTCTTCGTGCGCCAGGTGGCGCGCGCGTCCGGCCTGCCGGTGCTGGTCGACGGCGACACAGGTTATGGCGAAGCGCTGAACGTCATGCACATGGTGCGGGCCTTCGAGGAAGCCGGCGCCGGCGCAGTCCATATAGAAGATCAGATCCTGCCGAAGAAGTGCGGCCACCTGAACAACAAGAAGCTGGCGGAACCGCATGACATGGCAGCCAAGGTTGCCGCCGCCGCCAAGGCGCGACGCAACCTCGTCATCGTAGCGCGCACCGACGCGGCGGCGAGCGAGGGCATCGACGGCGCGGTGGCGCGGGCAAAGCTCTACCTCGCGGCGGGCGCCGACGCGATCTTCCCGGAGGCGCTGACCAATGCCGAGATGTTCCGCGCCTTCGCCAAGGCGATGCCCGGCGTAAAACTGCTCGCGAACATGACCGAGTTTGGCCGCACGCCGTTCTTCACGGCGAGCGAGTTCGAGGCGATGGGCTATCGCATGGTGATCTGGCCGGTTTCCGGGCTCCGTGCGGCGAACAAGGCGCAAGAGAGGGTCTACGCCGCCATCAAGCGTGACGGCGGCACGCAGAACGTGCTCGACCAGATGCAGACGCGCCAGGAGCTCTACGACACGATCGGCTATCACGAGTACGAGGCACTCGACTCCTCGATCGTCGACACGATCATCCCGCAGGGGATGCCGCAGCGCTCCTAGAGCCCCAGCGCGGAAAGGTCGGGCGCGCGGCTGTGGAAGTCCGTGGCGTCCTGAAAGGCCTTGCCGAGGCGCAGCACGTCCCGCTCGGCGAACGGCTTGCCGACGATCTGGATGCCGAGCGGCAGGCCGCCCGACTGACCGGACGGCATGGCAAGGCTGCAGAGGCCGAGGTAGTTGGCGGGTCGTGTCAGGTATCCGGGAATGGGCGACGTTTCATCCACCTCGGAGAGCGGGATCGCCGGCACTGCCATGGTCGGCATGACGATGGCATCGTAAGGTCGGAACCATTCGGCAAATGCCAGCCGACGCTCGGCCATGAAGCGGATCTCCTCGGCATAGGCGCCGGGCAGGAGGGTCTTGGCGGCCTGGGCCCGGGCACGCACGCCAGGGCCGATCGCCTTGCCCATGTCTTCTATGTAGTCGCGATGGAGCGAGTAGGCTTCCGACGCGATGATCGTTCCGGTCGACCGCGCGAGGTCGAAATACCAATCCGGAAGCCGCACGGCTTCCACCGCAGCGCCGAGACTCTCGAACGTCCGCGCGGCGGCCTGCCAGGCCTTGACGACGTCAGCATCCATGAAATTCGGCAGCTGCTTCGTATCGGGGATCGCGATCCGGAGTCCCTCGATCGAGCCCGGTCGGGTGGCGAGGGTGAAATCCTCGAGTGGCTGGCCGAGCGTCGTCGGGTCGCGCGAGTCAGGGGCGGCGAGGGCGTTCAACAGGAGCGCGCAATCCTCGACCGAGCGCGCCAGGGGGCCGATCGAGTCGAGGCTCCAGCTCAACATGATGGTGCCGGAAAGCCCGATGCGGCCAAAAGTGACTTTCAGGCCGACCAGACCGTTGAAGGCCGACGGGATGCGCACCGAACCGCCGGTGTCGCTGCCGATGCCAGCCGGCGTCAGCCGTGCCGCAACCGCGACGCCGGTGCCGCTCGAGGAGCCGCCGGGCACGCGCTGGGTTTTCAGATCCCAGGGATTCCACGGCGCGCCCATCAGCGGATTGGTGCCCCAGCCGCCGAAGGCGAATTCGACCATGTGCAGTTTGCCGAGCGGGATCATGCCGGCAGCGGTGAGGCGCTCGACCGTGTTGGAGGTCTCGGTGGCGACCCGTGCCTCGAACATCTTCGAGCCGCCGGTGCCGATCTTGCCGGCGATGTCGCACAGATCCTTGTAGGCGATCGGCAGGCCGTGCAGCGGCGGCAGCGGGAAACCGCCGGCTCGCGCCCGATCGGCGCCATCCGCCATCGCCCTGGCGGTGTCGGCATAGACTTCGGTGAAGGCATGGAGCTTGCCGTTGGCCTTGGCGATGCGGCCGAGCAGGGCATCGACGATCTCGCGCGAGGAGAATTTCTTGGCGGCAAGGCCGGCCGCCAGTTCGGTCAAGGTGAGGGTATGAAGGGTCATGTCAGGAGGTCGCCTCTAGTAGGTTGCCCTTAGTAAGTTGCTCGTCCGCCGGAGAGATCGAAGGTGGCGCCGGTCGCGAAGGTGCAGTGGCTGGACGCCAACCACGCCACCATCTCGGCCACTTCCTCCACCTCGCCAAATCTGTTCATCGGAATCTTCGACAGCATGTAGTTGATGTGCTGCTCGGTCATCTGGCCAAAAAGCTCCGTCTTCACCACCGCCGGTGCCACGCAATTCACCAGCACGCCGGTCGTGGCAAGTTCCTTGCCGAGCGACTTGGTGAGGCCGATGACGCCCGCCTTTGACGCGGAGTAGGCCGAGGCGTTGGGATTGCCCTCCTTGCCGGCCACCGAGGCGATGTTGACGATGCGGCCCCAGCCGCGCTTGGTCATGCCGTCGACCACGGCGCGGTTGCACAGGAACACGCCGGTCAGATTGATGTCGATCACCTGCCGCCAGGCATCGACGGGGTAGGCCGCGACGGTCGTATTCGGGCCGGTGATGCCGGCACTTGCCACCAGGATGTCGGGCGGTGCCAGTCGCTTCTCGGTGGCCGCAAGCGCTTCGCTGACCGACGTTTCGCTGGTCACATCGACCGACACGGCGATGGCGCCCTTAAGTACCGACGCCGACTGTTCGGCGCGCGCCAGGTCGCGATCCCAGAGGGCGACGCGGCCGCCGCCGGCGGTGATTTTCGCAGCACAAGCCAGGCCGATTCCGCGCGCACCGCCGGTCACGATCGCCGCACGGCCCTTGAACAATTCCGCCGCCATGCCTGTCTCCCAAGCGCTTGAACTATCTCGTTATTCCTACCATATCGGCGTGCCATGCCATCCGCTACACTGGTGGTTCAGCGTTTCCCCTTTCGTGTTTCCCGGGAGTTGCATGTCCTCCGCCACGCCGGCCTCGATCGACGCCACCGTCGAACTTCTCAAGAGCGGCGACTATATCGCCGATCGCAGCCTCGCCACCGTTCTCTATCTCGCGCTCAAGCTGGGGCGGCCACTCTTCTGTGAGGGCGAAGCCGGAGTCGGCAAAACCGAGATTGCCAAGGTCCTGGCAACCACTCTCAAGCGTCCGCTGATTCGCCTGCAGTGCTACGAGGGTCTGGACGTTTCCTCGGCGGTGTACGAGTGGAACTACGCCCGGCAGATGATCGAGATCCGGCTCGCCGAGGCGCAGGGTGTGAGCGACCGAGGTCAGTTGGCGGCTGATATTTTCGACGAGCGGTTTCTGATCCGCCGCCCGCTGCTGGAAGCCCTCAGCCCCCATACCGAGGGCGCGCCGATCCTGCTGATCGACGAACTGGACCGGACCGACGAGCCGTTCGAGGCCTATCTGCTGGAGGTCTTGTCCGACTTCCAGGTGACGATTCCCGAACTCGGCACGGTGAAGGCAGCACAAGTTCCGATCGTGATCGTGACGTCGAATCGCACGCGCGAAATCCACGACGCTCTGAAGCGCCGCTGCTTCTATCACTGGGTCGACTATCCCGATCTGAAGCGCGAACTGGAAATCCTGCGGGTGAAGGCCCCGGGATCGAGCGAGCGCCTGTCGCGCCAGGTCGTGGGCTTCGTGCAGGAACTGCGCAAGCTTGACCTCTTCAAGGCGCCCGGCGTGGCCGAGTCGATCGACTGGGCGACGGCATTGTCGGAACTGAACGCCCTCGACCTCGATCCAAGGACCATCAACGACACGCTGGGCGTCTTGCTGAAATACCAGGACGACATCCAACGCCTGCAAGGCTCGGAAGCGGCCGAGATCCTGCGCAAGGTGAAGTCCGACATCGCGGCCGAGCCGCTGGGCTGAGGGCCCGATGATGGACGCGTTGCCCGATCCAGCGGCCGCGCCTGATCCGGGCGGCGGCAAGCTCGCCACCAACATCGTGCATTTTGCCCGCACGCTACGCACCGCCGGGCTGCGCGTCGGTCCAGGCCAGGTGCTACGCGCCGTCGAAGCGGTCGAGGCGGCGGGCCTGAAGAAGCGCGACGATTTCTACTGGACCTTGCATTCGGTGTTCGTGAACCGCCGCGACCAGCGCGAGATCTTCGACCAGGCCTTCCACGTCTATTGGCGCAATCCGCGGCTCCTGGAAAAGATGATGGAGATGCTGCTGCCGCAGGTCGGCATGCCGGCCGACGCGGACGAGCGCAAGCAGCTCAGCCGCCGCCTGCAGGAGGCGCTGCAGCCTGGCCGGGGTGAGGCGCCGGTCGACGAGGACGAGCCGCCGGAAGTCGAGGTCGAAGCGACTTTCACCGTCTCCGACCGCGAGATCCTGCAGCACAAGGACTTCGAGCAGATGTCGCAGGCCGAGATCGACGAGGCGCTGCGTGCCATCGCCCGGCTGCGCCTGCCGGTGCCGGAGCGGCGGACCCGCCGCTATCGGCCGTCGCGACGCGGCCCCAGGGTGGATTTTCGCGCCTCGCTGCGCCGGGCGCTCCGGCCGGAAGGCCTGACGGAGCTGCGCCGCCGCGAACAGCGCCGCCGGCCACCGCCGCTGGTCATCCTGTGTGATATCTCGGGCTCGATGGCCCGCTACACGCGCATGTTCCTGCATTTCATGCACGCCATCACCAACGACCGGGACCGCGTCTACTGCTTCACTTTCGGCACGCGGCTGACCAATGTGACCCGCGCCCTGCGTTATAGGGATGTGGATATAGCGCTGGCCAAAGCCTCGGCGCAGGTCGAAGATTGGTCGGGTGGAACACGGATCGGACAGGCTCTGCATGAATTCAACAACAAGTGGTCGCGCCGCGTCCTCGGGCAGGGGGCCGTTGTCGTGCTGATCACCGATGGACTGGATCGGGAGGGCGGCGGCGGGTTGGCCGAGGAGATGGAGCGGCTGCACAAATCCTGCGCCCGGCTGGTCTGGCTCAACCCGCTCTTGCGCTATGGCGCCTACGAACCCAAATCCCAGGGCAATAAGGCAATGTTGCCTCACGTCGATGAATTCCGTCCGGTTCACAATCTCGAAAGCCTGGCCGGACTGATTGCCGCCCTTGGGGCGACGACACCCGGCGCCGACAGGCGACTGGCGGAATGGCAGACGGAACTGCGCAAGGAGTAGACCATGAGTGACGCTCTTGATGTGCTGGATCAGGTCGGCAAGTGGAAGAGTTCGGGCAAGGGTGTCGCCTTGGCCACGGTGATCACGACCTGGGGGTCGTCGCCACGCCCGGTCGGCAGCCAGCTCGGCGTCGACGAGACCGGCGCCATGGTCGGTTCCGTTTCCGGCGGCTGCATCGAAGGCGCCGTCGTCAAGGAAGCGCTCGACGCGATCAAGGACGGCAAGCCGCGCCTGCTCGATTTCGGCGTCACCGACGAGCAGGCCTGGGATGTCGGCCTGGCCTGCGGCGGCAAGGTCCAGGTGTTCGTTGAGAAGGTAAACTAATCCGATGAAGACCGAGACCCTCGCGGCGCTGCAAGACGCCCGCACCAAGCGCACCGCCGTCACCTTGGCGACACGCCTCAGCGATGCCGCCGAAACCTTGATCTATCTCGACAAGGCCGACGGCGCGATGGCGGGCGACGCCACGCTCGTGTCCGCCGCGCGCCGCGCCATGGCGATCGGCCGCAGCGAGACGATTGATGTCGGCGGCCAGAAGATCTTCCTCAATGTCTACGTGCCGCCACCGCGCCTGATCATCGTCGGTGCGGTGCACATCGCGCAGACCCTGGCACCGATGGCGACCCTACTCGACTTCGACGTCACCGTGGTCGATCCGCGCGGCGCGTGGGCCACCAGCGCACGCTTTCCCGGCGTGAAGGTGATCCAGGACTGGGCCGACGAGGCGTTTCAGGCGATGGGCCTCGATGTTTCCACTGCCGTCGTCACGTTGACTCATGATCCCAAGCTCGACGATCCGGCGCTCGAGTCTGCGCTGCGATCGGATGCCTTCTATGTCGGTTCGCTGGGCAGCAAGCGCACTCATGCCAAGCGCAAGGAGCGGCTGACCGAAGCCGGCATCACCGAGGAACAGTTTGCCCGCATCCATGGCCCGGTCGGTTTGAACATCGGTGCCAGGTCGCCGGCCGAGATCGCGGTCTCCATCCTGGGCCAGATCGTCGAGGTGCGCGCACGCCGTCTGGAGGCGCTGGCGGGGCCGAAGGTGATTGCCGCGTGAGATTCGGCGAGACACCCATCGACGAGGCGACAGGCGCCATCCTGGGCCATAGCTGGCGTTCGGGCGGGATCAACTTCGCCAAGGGCAGAAAGCTTTCGGCCGGTGATGTCGCCAAGCTCAAGGCCGCCGGTGTGTCAGCGGTCGTGGCCGCCCGGCTCGATCCCGATGACATGCATGAGGACGAGGCGGCAGCGACGATCGCCAAGGCTCTGGCGGGCGATGGCATCGAGGTCACGGCGCCTTTCACCGGGCGCTGCAATCATTTCTCCAAGGGCTCGGGCCTGGCCGTCGTCGACCACGAGCGTATCGATGCGCTGAACGAGCTCGATGAGTCGGTCACCGTTGCCACCCTTCCACCATTCGCGCGGGTAGAACCGCGGCAGATGGTGGCCACGGTGAAGATCATTCCCTATGGCGCGCCGCGGACAGCCGTGAGTCGCGCTATCGAGGTTGCGCACTCGGCCAATCAGCCGCTCATCTCCGTCGCACCGTTCCGGACGATGCGGGCGGGTCTGGTACAGACACGACTGCCGGGCACGCGCGACAAGGTCCTCGACAAGGCGGTCGGCACGACGACCAAGCGCCTGACGTCCCTTGGCAGCACCTTGAAGGCCGAGCGCCGCGTTACGCACGACGCCAAGGCCATCGCCGGGGCGCTGGAGGAATTGAAGGCGGAAGGCTGCGACCTCTTCCTGATCGCCGGCGCCTCGGCGATTGTCGACCGCCACGACGTGGTGCCGCTGGGCATCGCCGAAGCGGGCGGCAAAGTTCACCATTTCGGCATGCCGGTCGATCCCGGCAATCTGCTGCTGACCGCCGAGCTCGACGGCCAGCCGGTGCTCGGTCTGCCGGGATGCGCCAAGTCGCCCAAGTACAACGGCTTCGACATGGTGCTGGAGCGGCTGGCCGCCGGACTGACGGTTGGCCGGGCGGAGATCGTGCGCATGGGCGCGGGCGGTCTTCTGGCAGAGATCGCGAGCCGGCCGCAGCCCCGCGATGACGAGCCGTCGGAGGACGAGGGGCCGCAGCAGGCACCACGTGTTGCCGTGCTGGTCCTGGCGGCCGGACGGTCGACGCGGATGGGCGGTCCCAACAAGATGCTGGCCGATGCCGATGGCGAGGCTTTGATCGTCCATGCCGTGAAGGCAGCGCTCGAGTCGCAGGCCGTCGAGATCGTCGTGGTGCTCGGCCACATGGCGGAGGCGGTGAGGGCGGCGATCGAAGCGGCCATTCCCGGCCGGTCGCGCCTGCGCTTCGTCACCAATCCTGATTTTGCCGAAGGCCTCAGCACGTCGGTGCGGACCGGCATCGGCGCGCTCAGCTCCAACGCCGATGCCGCGGTCGTGCAGCTGGGCGATATGCCCGGCGTCGGCGCCGGCCTGCTCAATCGCCTGATCGCGGCCTTCAGCCCGGTCGAGGGGCGCGCCATCTGCGTGCCCACGGTCGGCGGCAAGCGCGGCAACCCGGTTCTGTGGGCGCGGCGCTTCTTCCCGGAGATGGCGAAACTGTCGGGCGACAGCGGCGCCAAGCATCTGATCGGTGAGCATGCCGATCTCGTCTGCGAGGTCGAGATGGCGGGCGAGGCCGCGATCACCGACATCGACACGCCCGAGGCGCTGGCAGCCTGGCGGGCCCGGAGCCCGGCATGAGTTTCGATGTCGGAGCCGTCCGCGGCCAGTTCCCGATCCTGTCCGAGATCATCGACGGCAAGCCGGTCCACTATCTCGACAATGGCGCCTCGGCGCAGACACCGATTGCGGTCTTAGACGCGGTGCGGACCTACGAGACCACCGGCCGCGCCAACGTGCTGCGCGGCGTCCATCGCCTCGCCGAGCGGGCGACGGATGCCTACGAGAATGCCCGCGTCGAAGTCGCGACCTTCCTGGGCGTCGCGCCGATGGAGATCGTTTTCACCGGCGGCTGCACCGCGGCGATCAATCTGGTGGCCTATTCCTACGGCTCCCTCCTGAAGCCTGGCGACCGCATCCTGCTGTCGGAGCTGGAGCATCATTCCAACATCGTGCCGTGGCAGCTCCTGCGCTCTCGCGCCGGCATCGAGATCGACATGATCCCGGTGACGGTCGACGGCCGGATCGATCTCGAGAAACTGCCGGACCTGCTCACACGCCGGACGAAGCTGATCTCGCTGGCGCACGTCTCCAACGTGACCGGGGCGCTGGTCGATGTCGGCGCCGTGGTTGCCGCCGCCAGGACCGTCGGCGCCAAGGTCATGCTCGATGGCGCGCAAAAGGCGCCGCATGGCCCCATCGACCTGCCGTCGCTCGGCGTCGATTTCTACGTCTTCGCCGGCCACAAGGCCTATGGGCCGAACGGCATCGGCGTGCTGTGGGCGAAGGCCGAGCTGCTGGACGCCATGCCGCCTTTCATGGGCGGCGGCTCGATGATCGGCCGCGTGACGTTTGCCGAGACGACCTGGGCGCCGGCGCCGCGCCGTTTCGAAGCCGGGACGCCGCCGATCGGGCCGGCGATCGGACTAGGGGCGGCCTGCAAATGGATGCGGGTGCTCGACTGGACGGGTGCACATGCCCACGAAATGACGATGGTCCAGCACCTGATGGACGGGTTGCAGAAGATCGACGGCGCGCGGATTTTCGGCCCGTCCGGTCTGCAGAATCGCTACCCCGTCGTGTCGTTCATGCTGGAAGGCGTCCATCCCCACGACGTCGCCCAGACACTCGACTCCTTCGGCGTCGCCGTGCGTGCAGGGCATCATTGCGCCCAGCCGCTGATGGACCGTTTTGACCTCGACGGCACGACCCGGGTTTCAATGGCGCCGTACAACAACGGCGGCGACATCGACGCCTTGCTCACGGGCGTGCGGCACGCCGCCAAGACCCTGCGATGAGCGATCAGCTCTACCAGGACCGGATCGTGGCGCTCGCCAAGACCAAGACCGGTGCCGGCAAGCTCGCGAACCCGACAAAATCGGCACGGCGCGACAATCCGTTGTGCGGTGATCGGGTGACGATCGACGTCCGGCTGGACGGGCAGGGGCGCATCGCCGAGATCGCCCATCAGGTGCGCGGCTGCCTGCTCTGCCAGGCGTCGGCCTCGGCCTTGTCGTCGATCGCCGTGGGTCGTGATGCAGCCGGCATTGCTGTCGCCCGCCACGATGCCGAGCGGGCGATCGGGCGGGAGCAGGGCGAGGCGGCCGAGCCATTCTCGGCTTTCGCGCCCGTCGCCGCCCACAAGGCGCGGCAGGAGTGCGTGCTGCTGCCGTTCGAAGCGCTGAAAGACGCGCTCTCGTAGATTCGTCGTACCATCGCCCCTGTTGGGTCATAGTCGGCGCTCACGGTGTGTGCAGCATCGCCGGGGAGGCTTCATGCGACTTTTTCTGATCAGCTTGGCTTTTCTGGGTTTGTTTGCGCTTCCGACTCTCGCTCTTGCCCAGGATCTCGCGCTCGAGCGCGTGATGCTGTCGTCGGGCGGCATGGGCTACTTCGAATATGAAGCCACGGTCGACGGCGATGCGACGCTGAAGCTCACGGTATCGCTGCAGCAGGTCGACGATGTGCTGAAGAGCCTGGTCGTCTACGACGACAAGGGCGGCGTCGGCGGGCTCAGCTTGCCGGGGCGCGAGCCTCTGGCGCAGGCTTTCAAGGACCTGCCCTTCGACCAGGCCTCCCTCGGATCACCGGCCGAGCTGCTGGCAACCCTGAAGGGTGCGCAGATCACGGTCGGAGGTAGCCGCGCCATCTCGGGCCGCATCGTCTCGGTCCAGGAAGAAACCGTCGCTCTCGGCAACGACAAGGGAACGACCACGCGCACGCGCGTCACCCTGTTCACGGGTCTCGGCCTGCAGCAGTTCATCCTCGAAGATGCCGAGACCCTGCAGTTCGCCGATGCCGCACTGCGCGACAAGGTCGGCCAGGCCCTGATCGCCATCCAGGGCAACCGCGCCAAGGATGCCCGCACCATCGAGCTGTCGGCGCGCGGCACCGGCAAGCGCACCGTGCGGGTGGCCTACATCGTCGAAGCGCCGGTCTGGAAGGCGTCCTACCGCCTGACCCTGGGTGCCGATCCCCTGGCGGCGCGCTCGGCCCTGCAAGGCTGGGCCACGATCGAAAACCTGAGCGGCCAGGACTGGAAGGATGTCGAGCTCACGCTCGTCTCCGGCCGGCCGGTCGCCTTCCGCCAAGCACTTTACAACGCCTACTACGTGACGCGGCCGGAAGTGCCGGTCGAAGTCGCCGGCCGCCTCATGCCCGGCATTGATCGCGGCGGTGTCCAGGCCGATCAGCGCAGCAAGGCATCGTCACCGCCGATGCCCGCTCCGGCGCCGTATCGCCCGCAGCAGGAACGCGCCATGACTGGCGCCGCACCACCACCGCCGCCGCCCGTCGCGGCCGCAGCCGAGCAGATCGAGGCCTCGGATGCCGCGACGCAGGTCGTATTCAAGTTCCCGCGCGCCGTCAGCGTCGACAATGGCCGGACGCTGTCGATTCCCATCATCGATCGCCAGGTGCCGGCGATGCGGATGGCGCTCTATCAGGCCGACACCGCCGCGCGCAATCCGCTGGCAGCCATCCGCCTCACCAATGACGGCGAGAGCGGCCTGCCGCCGGGCATCATCACCCTCTACGAGCGCGACAAGGCCGGCAGCGTTGCCTATGTCGGCGACGCCCGGTTGTCGGGCTTCCCGGTGGGCGAGACGCGGCTGCTGGCCTACGCACTCGACGAGAAGATCACCATCGAGCGCGACGTGTCCCAGACCGACCGGCTCGCCACCGGCACCATTGCGCAGGGCGTGCTGAAGCTGTCGCGCATCGTGCGCCAGACCACGGTATATCGCGTGCGTGGCCCGGCCAAGGAGCCGCGTCAGCTCGTGGTGGTGCAGCGGCGGCTGCCGGGCTGGACGCTGGCCAAGCCCGACGCCAAGGTCATCGACATCAGCGAAGGCAACTATCGCATCCCGTTCGCGCTGCCGGGCGGCGACCAGACCCAGACCTTCGAGGTCGTCCAGGAGCAGACGCAGCAGCAGGAGCTGCGCCTGGTCGATGGTGCGGCCGACCAGATCCGCGTCTATGCCCAGGCGCGCGAGTTCGACGCCAAGACCCGCGATGCGCTCACCAAGGTACTGCAGCTGCAGCAGTCCGTCGCCGAGGCCGAGCGCAAGGGTAAGCAGGTCGACGCCGAGCGGCAGCAGATCGTCCAGGAGCAGGCGCGGCTGCGCGAAAATCTCGCCCGTGTCCCGGCCAACAGCGACCTGCAGCGCCGCTACCTCGCCACGCTCGACAAGCAGGAGAGCGAGCTCGAGGCGCTCGCCAATCGCAAGGTCGAGGCGGACAAGGGCGTCGAGACGGCACGCGATGCGCTCAGGACCTACGTCGCCTCGCTTGGTTAGCTAACCGGCGCGCAAGGTCCGGACGGCATCGTCTCGGCGGAAGAGGTAGAGCAGGGTCCGCAACGCCGCGCCGCGCTCCGACTTGAGGTCGGGATCGCGGTCGATCACGAGGCGTGCGTCGTCGCGGGCGGCTTGGAGCAGCTCACCATGGGCCGCGAGATCGGCCAGGCGCATGTCGGGCAGCCCGCTCTGCCGCGTGCCCAAAAGCTCGCCGGCGCCGCGCAGGCGGAGATCCTCCTCGGCGATGCGAAAGCCGTCCTCGGTCTCGCGCATGATCGCAAGTCGCGCCTTGGCGGTCTCGCCGAGCGGCTGGGCGTAGAGCAGCAGGCAGCTCGACTTGCCGGAACCGCGCCCGACCCGGCCGCGAAGCTGATGGAGCTGCGCCAGGCCGAAGCGCTCGGCATGCTCGATCACCATGACCGTGGCGGCCGGCACGTCGACGCCGACCTCGATCACCGTGGTCGCGACCAGAATCGACAGCCGCCCTTCGGCGAAGGCTGCCATGGTTGCTTCGCGTTCGGCACCTTTCAGGCGTCCATGCATCAGACCGACCTTGCCGGGAAAGCGCGCGCTCAAGAGGCCAAAGCGTTCCTCGACGTTGGCGAGGTCGACCTCCTCCGATTCCTCGATCAGAGGACAGACCCAATAGACGCGCGCGCCGCTTCCGATCATGCGGCCGACACCCTCGACGACCTCGCCAATGCGTTCGAGGGGCAGGGTGCGGGTGTCGATGGGCAGGCGGCCGGCCGGCTTCTCGGTGAGTTTCGAGACGTCGAGATCGCCGTAGGCCGCCAGCATCAGGGTGCGCGGAATGGGCGTCGCCGTCATGACCAGCAGGTCGACGGCCTGGCCCTTGGACGAGAGCGCCATGCGCTGATGAACGCCGAAGCGATGCTGCTCGTCGACGACGGCCAGCGCCAGATCGGCGAACTCGACTTCCTCCTGCACCAGCGCGTGCGTGCCGATCACGAGATTGATCGAACCGTCGGCCAGGCCGCGCATCGTTTCCTTCTTCTGCTTCTGGCCGTCGCGCCCGGTGAGCAGGGCGAGCCGTACGCCGGTGGCCTCGGCCAAAGGGGCGATGGTGGCGTAGTGCTGGCGCGCCAACAGCTCGGTCGGCGCCATCAGCGCTGCCTGGGCGCCGGCCTCGACGGCGATCAGCATGGCAAGGAAGGCCACCAGCGTCTTGCCACTGCCGACATCGCCCTGCAGCAGGCGGATCATCCGCTCGGGCTTGGCCATGTCGGTGGCGATCTCCTCGACAGCGCCTTTCTGGCTTCCAGTCAGCTCGAACGGCAGCGCCTCGAGGGTGACCTTGTGCAGGCGCCGGTCGCCCTTGGTCGCGCGCCCGCTGACCGTGCGGTTGTGATGCCTGACCAGCGCGATCGCGAGTTGGCTCGCCAGCAGCTCGTCGAAAGCGAGCCGGGCTCGCGCCGGATGCAGGGGCGCGAGATCCGACTCTTCGGCAGGGGCATGGGCGATGGCGAGGGACGACTTCCAGTCAGCCCAGCGGTTGCGTGCCAGGTAAGCGGCGTCCTGCCATTCCGGCAGGGCAGGCGCGCGTTCGACGCCAGCGGCGATCGCCTTCTGGACCGGCCGCTGGGTGAGGCCCGTTGTGAGGCCGTAGACCGGTTCGACCCTGAGGATCGACTCGCGCTGGTCGAGCGGCACGACATGGTCGGGATGCGTGATCTGCACTTCGCCCTGGTAGAGATCGACCCGGCCGCTGACGACGCGGATCTCGCCCGGCGGCAGCAGTTTCTTGAGGTAGTCCTCGCGACCGTTGAAGAAGGTAAGGCAGAGCCGGCCGGTCTCGTCGCTGCACCAGACCCGATAGGGCTGGCGCGGATTGCGCGGCACCAGATGCTCGTCGACGGTCACGGTGAGCGTGGCGACCTCGCCAGCCCGGGCCCCGGCGATTTCCGGCGCGTTGCGGCGGTCGATGAGGGCGAAGGGCAGGTGCCAGAGCAGGTCGACGACCAGCGGCCCGGCCAGTTTCTCGACGAGCTTGCCCAACCGCGGCCCTATTCCGGGCAGCGATGTCACTTGGGCGAATAGAGGGGTCAGGCTTTGCGGGCGCATCTGTGAGAAGTGGGGCGTGGGGCAGGCTTTGGGGCGCGTGACTCCGCCATCGCCGCCGCCTATATGCTACGCCCCTTTTCGGGTCGGACCTGGGGAAAAGATGAGCAGCGAGGCGGATATCGAGACGCGGCGCAAGCAGCTGCTCTATCGCAGCATCTATCGTGGCAACAAGGAGAACGACATTCTCCTTGGCCAATTCGCGCGCGCCCATATCGCCTCGTTCGGCTCGGCCGAACTGGACCAGTACGAGCGCCTGCTGGATGTCGGCGACAACGACATTTTCGACTGGGTTTCCGCCAAGGCCGACGTTCCGCCCGAGGCCGATACGCCGGTCTTGCGCATGCTCATGGCGTTTCGGGTGAATTTCCAGTGACCTTGCCGCTCGCCGATACGCTGGCCGTGATCCACCGCAAGGCCGGCCGCTGGACCGTCGCCGGCCTGCCGGAAGGCGCGGATTCGCTCGTGCTCGCGGACCTCGCCCGCACGACGGGCGGACAGGACATCCTGCACGTGGCGCGCGACGGCCAGCGGCTGGAGCGGCTGCAGGACGGGCTGCGCTTCTTCGCACCGGAACGCGAAGTGCTGGTCTTCCCGGCCTGGGATTGCCTGCCCTACGACCGGCTGTCGCCGCACCCCGACATCGTGGCCGAGCGTCTGACGACGTTGGCCAAGCTCGCCGCGGCCAAAAAACCTGGTGCGCCGGGCCGGATCATCCTGGCCTCGGTCGGCGCCGTCCTGCAGAAGGTGCCGCCACGCAGCCTCTACGCCGACGCTGCGGTCATTCTTCGCAAGGGCCAGACCGTCGATGTCACCTGGCTCGCGAAGTTCCTGGGCGAGAATGGCTATGGCCGTGCCGAGACGGTGATGGAGCCCGGCGAATTCGCGATCCGCGGCGGCCTGATCGACCTCTACCCGCCGGGCACCGCCGAACCGCTGCGCCTCGACCTGTTCGGCGATTCCGTGGAAGCGATCCGCTCCTTCGACGCCATGAGCCAGCGCTCGACCGGGACGTGCGATGAAGTCGTCCTGTTGCCGGTCAGCGAGGTGCCGCTCACCGCCGAAGGTATCGCGCGTTTCCGCAGCGGCTATCGCGAGCTGTTCGGCAACGTCGGCGGCGACGATATCCTGTACGAGGCGGTGTCGGCCGGACAGCGCCATGTCGGCATGGAGCACTGGCTGCCGCTGTTCCATGAGAAGATGGAGACGATCCTCGATTACTGTCCCGACGCTACGGTGACATCCGACCACCAGATCGCCGAAGCCTTTCAGGCGCGGCACGAGCTAATCGCCGATTACTACGATGCCCGCCGCAAGACCGGCGGCAAGGGCGGGATGAGCGGGGCGGCAGACTACAAGCCAATCGCGCCGGAACTGCTCTACCTCAATCCCAAGGAGTGGGACGGTCTGCTCAGCAGGCGCACTGTTGCAGCCTTCACAACTTTCGATGCCTCGCCGTCGGCCACCAATACGATCGATCTTCATGGGCGCCGCCACGAGGGCTTCGCCCAGGCGCGGACGGCGCAGGGCGTGAACCTGTTCGACAAGGTGGCCGAGCATGTGAAGGCCGCCAACGGCGCGGGACGCCGGGTGGTGGTCGCGGGCTACACCGAGGGCTCGGCCAGCCGCCTGCAACATCTCCTGCAGGAGCATGGCGCCACGACGCCGGTTCCGGTGCCCGATCTCGCCACCGTCCTCGGCCTGCCGCCGGGCGTAGTCGGCGTCGCTGTCTGGCCGCTCGAGCACGGCTTCATGCTCGATGCCCTGGAAGTCATCGGCGAAGAGGACATCCTCGGTGATCGCCTGTCGCGGCCGGCCAAGAGGCGGCGACCGTCGGAGCGCTTCATCGCCGAGGCGTCAGCGCTCAGCGAAGGCGACCTCGTCGTCCATCGCGAGCACGGTGTTGGCCGCTACGAGGGGCTGGTGACCTTGGAGATCCAGAATGCCCGCCACGACTGCCTGCGGCTAACCTATGAAGGCGGCGACAAGCTCTTCCTGCCGGTCGAAAACATCGACGTGCTGAGCCGCTATGGCGCGTCGGAGGAGGGCGCCGTCCTCGACCGGCTGGGCGGCGTCGCCTGGCAGTCGCGCAAGGCCCGGCTAAAACAGCGCATCGCCGACATGGCCGATCGGCTGATCAAGATCGCCGCCGAGCGCGCCATCCGGCGCGGCGAGACGATGGTGCCGCAGGACGGCCTGTACGAGGAATTCTGCGCCCGTTTCCCCTATGCCGAGACCGAGGACCAGCTCCAGGCGATTTCGGACGTGCTGGAGGACCTTTCCTCGGGCAAGCCGATGGACCGGCTGATCTGCGGCGACGTCGGTTTCGGCAAGACCGAAGTCGCCTTGCGGGCGGCGTTCGTCGCCGCGCTCTCGGGCAAGCAGGTGGCCGTGATCGGCCCCACGACCCTGCTGGCGCGGCAGCATCACCGGACTTTTGTCGAGCGTTTCCAGGGCTTGCCGGTCCGGATCGGCCGCCTGTCGCGGCTGGTGCCCGCCAAGGAGGCGAAGGAAACCAAGGCCGCGCTCAAGGACGGCACCGTCGACATCGTCATCGGGACCCACGCGCTGCTGGCCAAGAGCATCGACTTCAAGGACCTCGGCCTTCTGATCGTGGACGAGGAGCAGCACTTCGGCGTGGCCCACAAGGAGCGGCTGAAGGAACTGCGGGCCGACGTCCATGTGCTGACGCTGACGGCGACGCCGATCCCGCGAACGCTCCAACTGGCGCTGACGGGCGTGCGCGACATGAGCCTGATCGCGACGCCGCCGGTCGATCGGCTCGCCGTGCGCACCTTCGTGACGCCGTTCGACGGCGTCGCCATCCGCGAGGCGCTGCTGCGCGAGCAGTATCGCGGCGGCCAGAGCTTTTACGTCTGCCCGCGCATCGAAGACCTGGCCACGGTGGCGGCCGAGCTGCGCGAGCTGGTGCCCGAGATGCGCATGGCGATGGCACACGGCCGCCTGGCACCGACCCAGATCGAGAACACGATGCAGGATTTCGTCGACGGCAAGTTCGACGTGCTGCTATCGACCAACATCGTCGAGAGCGGGCTCGATATCCGCAACGCCAACACCATGATCATCCATCGCGCCGACATGTTCGGCCTGGCCCAGCTCTACCAGCTCCGCGGCCGCATCGGGCGCGGCAAGACCCGGGCCTACGCCTATCTCACGGTGCCGCCGGGCCGGGCGCTCAACGAGGCCGCCTCGAAACGCCTCGATGTCATGCAGACCCTCGACACCTTGGGTGCCGGTTTCCAGCTCGCCAGCTACGATCTCGACATCCGCGGCGCCGGCAACCTCCTGGGCGAGGAACAGTCGGGCCATATCCGCGAGGTCGGCATCGAACTCTACCAGCAGCTCCTCGACGAGGCCGTGGCCTCGGCGCGGGGCCGGGCGGAGGAGGCCGAGAAGGCCGACTGGTCGCCGCAGATCAACCTCGGCATTCCGGTGCTCATTCCCGAGGAATATGTCGGCGAACTCAGCGTGCGGATGGGACTCTATCGCCGCATCGGCGCGCTGGAGAGCCAGGCGGAGATCGACTCCTTCGCCGCCGAAATGGTCGACCGCTTCGGCAAGATGCCGGTGGAGGCCGAGTTCCTGCTGAACACGGTGGCCCTGAAAATGCTCTGCCGGGTCGCCAGCGTCGACCGCATCGATGCCGGCGAGAAGGCGCTGGTGCTGTCCTTCCACGACAACAAGTTCGCCAGGCCCGACAAGCTGATCGCCTGGATCCAGAAGAACGCGCCGCTGGTCAAGCTCAGGCCCGACCACCGCGTGATCGTGCAGCGCGTTTGGGCCGACGAGCGGCAGCGGATTTCCGGCGTGACGTCGATTTTGGCCGGGCTCGCGAAGCTGGCGGCTTGAGGAGCGCCTTTGTCGTCCGGCGCGCACAGCGCAGCAGCCAATCGCCGAGCCGCCTGTCGCCGGAGGCACGGGCAAGGATGACGGCGCCGATCGCCAGGATCGCCGCGGCCGTGGCGTCGGCATCGAGCTTGCGGCGGCGGCCCCGCGCCAGTTCGCCGATCGCGATGTGGAGCTGGTTGGCGTAGGCGAGCTGGGCCGCCAGGGGGCCGCGCGCGACGTCCCCGGGCAGGGCCGCCAAGGCGCAGGCGCGCGCAGTCGCCACCAACGCGTCCTTGTCGAGGTAATCGTCCAGCACGGTCTCGACATCGCCGGCCCGCAGCCTGCCCGCCAGGCCGTAGCCAATCCGGACCGTCTCGGCGAACAGATCGTCCTTCGACGTAAAATGGGCGTAGAAAGCTCCGCGGGTGAGGCCGGCGGCCAGCATGATGTCGTCGATATTGGTGCCGGCATGGCCGCGCAGGCGGAACAGCCGGGCGGCATGGTCGAGGATTTCGGCGCGGGTGCGGGCCTTGCGGGCGGGGCTGGCGGGCATTCTGGCCTCAAAATATGTCGCTCAACATATCATATGTTCAGCGACATATCACGTGCTCAGGCCGTCGATTGTGCCGCGCTGGTGGCCGCATCGCGTTCGGCGAGATTGAAGACCTCGACGAAGGCGGACGGCGGCTGGGCGCCGGAAACGGCGTATTTGCGGTTCACGATGAAGCAGGGCACGCCGTTGATGCCGAGGCGCCGCGCGTAGACGTCGGAGGCCACGACCTCCTGCCGGCCCTCGTCGCTCATCAGGTAGCGCCGTGCCCTGATCTCCTCGATGCCGGCGCGCACCGCGCATTCGACGAGCGTGTCGAGATCACCGATGTCGAGGCCTTCCTCGAAATAGGCCTTGAAGAGCTCGGCCACGATTTCGTCCTGGAGCTGGTTCTTGGCGCTCCAATGGACCAAGCGGTGCGACAGCACGGTGTTGGGGGTGCGTTTGATGCGGGAGAACTGGAACTCGATTCCCGCCTCGCGTCCGCTCTCGGCGATCGCCTGGTAGATCTGGCGGGGCCTGTCGCCGCCGCCGAACTTGGCGCGGACGTAGTCGTCGCGCGTCATGCCCTCGGCCGGCATGTCGGGATTGAGCTGGAAGGGCCGCCAGGAAATCGCCACGTCATTGCGGCCGCTCAGCGCCAGCGCGCGCTCGAAGCGGCGTTTGCCGATGTAGCACCAGGGGCAGATCGTGTCGGAGACGATATCGACGTAGATCATGGGAAAAGCTTACGCCTTTCGCGCCAATGCAGGAAGAGACCAGCCGCCGCCGCAATTCCCAGCGCGGCGGACGTCAGCCAGGCGGCCGCGGGCCAGCCTCCCGAAGCCACGAGCGCGCCGGTGATCGGCGGGCCGAGGAGTGCTCCGAAGTTGGAACCCTGCATCAAGAGGCCGGTCGAGGCGCCGACCAGTTCCGGCCGCGGCGCGTGGACAGGAAGCGCCGTGAACAGGGCGCCCGGCACGACCCCGATCACCGCCGAGTAGACGCCCGCCAGCACGAGGCGCAGCAGATCGGGCACGCCGTCGACGAAGACGCCGGCGGCGCAGAACGCCATCGATACCGCGGCGCCGGCGATCACGGCTACCCGCGGCAGGCCGTGATGCATCAGCCAGCCGGCCGCGAGATTGCCGCCGACGTTCACGATGGTGACCAGCGCCGCGATGACGGCCGCGGTCGAGGTCGCAAAGCCCAGGCGCTCGATCAACAGGGTGGGGAGGAAGCCGATGATGGCAAACCAGCAGCACGAGTAGGCGCCGAAGCAAAGCGCGATGGCGAGCGGGCCGCCGGTGCTCGCCACCTCGGCCATTTCGTGGAGCACCGGCCGGCGCCTGACCGGCAGCGGATCGAGCTCCCGCCGCGGCAGGGCGCGCAGCAGCAGGGCCAGGAGCATGAGAGCGGAAGCGCCGGCAGCCACCAGCCAGGCGACGCGCCATGAGGTGCCGGGAAGGACGACGGCCGCGATCAGCATCATCGTGCCTGCACCGGCCGGCATGTAGGACGTCCAGAGCGTCATGACGAGGCGCTGGTCGGCCGGAGCGGCAATGCGCAGCAGCAGGGTGGGAAGGGCAACCACGACGGCGATGAAGCCCAGCCCTTCGACCACGCGCCCGACCAGCAGGGCGTCGACGCTGCCGGCGAAGGCGCCGGCCAGGCTGGCGACGAGACAAAGCGCCGTGCCCAGCAGCACCAGGCGCCGGTGGCCGAAGCGGTCGGCGGTGAGCGCGATCGCCATCCCAGCCAAGGCCGTCACCAGATTGATCACCGAGAGCAGCCAGCCGGCTTGGCGCAGGCTGGCGCCCAGATCCTCCTGGATCGACGGGATCGACGGCGGCACTTTGCCGACATGAAACGCGGCGACCATGCCGGCCGCCACCAGCAGGCCGACCAGTGGCCAGGGCGTGCGCGATGTTGGGCTCAGTACTGCACCCGCGCCGTCAATGCGCCGTCGACGACAAAATTGATGCCGCTCACGAACGAGGCCTGCGTGCTGGCCAGGAACACGACAGCGGCGGCCACTTCCTGCGGCGTGCCCATGCGGCCCGAGGGATTTTTCGCCAGCATGCGCTGGTAGCGCTCGGCGCCGGCATCGCGCTGGCGGCCCCAGGTGTTGCCGTCCTCGAGGATTGTGCCAGGCGACACCATATTTGCCCGCACGCCCCTGGGCGCCACTTCGATGGCGATAGATTTCACCATGGGCACCAGGGCTGCCTTCACCGACCGGTAGGGCTGCGTCGGGCCCGCGATCTCGACGAGGGAGGTCGTGCCGATGATGGTGAGAGTAGCTCCCTTGCCGCGCGCCTCGAGATGCGGGCGGACATGGAGGACAGCGTTGACGGTGGCGACCAGATCGATGTCGATCGCCTTGCGCCAACCATCGGGCGTGTTCTCGGTGCCGAGCGCGCTGACATTGGCGACGAAATGATCAATGCCGCCATCGTTTGCGAAACCGTCGATCCACCTCTTCAGCGCGGCATCGTCGGTGACATCGAGCGCCGTGCCGGAGACGCGGCCCTGTTTGCCCTGCCAATCCTTCTCCCGTTCCTTCACCAGCTTCGCGTCGCGCGCGCAGAAGCCCACGACCGCGCCTTCCGCCAGGAAGGCATCGACGATGGCGCGGCCGATGCTCTTGGTGCCGCCGGTGACCAGAACGCGTTTGCCTTTGAGACCGAGGTCCATGTTTCCTCCGGATGCGGCCGTCGCCTATAAGGCGGGCATGAAACAAGGGAGCCGCAGCGATGTCCAAGCTATTCGACCTTAGCGGCAAGGTTGCGTTGGTCACTGGCGCCTCGGCGGGTCTTGGCGCGCATTTCGCGCACTGCCTCGGCGCCGCAGGTGCATCGGTCGTGCTGGCTGCGCGCCGCGCCGAGCGCCTCGCGTCTCTACAGGCGGAACTCGAGAAGAAGGGCGTGAAGGCTGCCGCAGTGGATCTCGACGTGCAATCTGGCACGTCGATCGCGGCCGCGCTCGACGCGGCGGGGCCACTCGACATCGTCGTCAACAATGCCGGCATCTCGATCGTGAAACCCGCGCTCGACATGCCGGAGGAGGATTGGGACGCCGTCGTCGACACCAACCTGCGCGGCGCCTGGCTGGTGGCGCAGGGCGTGGCCAGGCGCTGGACGGCGGCAAAGCGGCCGGGCGTCATCGTCAATATCGCCTCGATCCTCGGCCTGCGCACCATCGGCCAGGTGGCGCCCTATAACGCGTCGAAGGCGGGCCTCATTCACCTCACGCGCGTGCTGGCGATGGAATGGGCGCGCCACGACATCCGCGTCAACGCGATCTGCCCCGGCTACATCGAGACGGAAATGAACAGCGATTTCTGGAAGACGCCGGGCGGTCAGCGCCTGATCGAGCGCATTCCGCAGCGGCGGATCGGCCAGCCCGGGAATCTCGACGGCGCCTTGCTGTTGCTGGCCTCGGAAGCCGGCGCGTTCATGACCGGCAGCGTGCTCACGGTGGACGGTGGCCACACGGTAAATTCGTTGTAACGCTCACCACCCGTTGATGCGGTCGTAGACGTCGACGACCGACTTGCCGCCGTCGAGGTCACTGTCGACAACGTAGTAGCGGTCGTAGGCGGCTGCCGTGATGCAGGCGTGGTTGGGCAGGACACGAACCCGCGCGCCGACCGGCAGCTTCCCGTAGGGCAGGGGAGCGTCGGCACTGACAAAGCCGTGCTCCTGGGAGCACTCCACCACCGCCATGCCGCTCGCGGGCACGCCGGCCAGCGTGCCGAAGCCGACCTTGGGCTGGAATTCCTGGGCGCTGATGTCCTTGGAGAGGGCGAGCGCGCCGGCATCGATCAGGAGCTGGTTGCGGTGCGGGTAGTGACCGATCACCGAGGCCAGCACCGAGAGCGCCAGATCGCCGGCGCCGCAGGAGCCGATGAACTCCTGATCGAGATCGTTGAAGACATAGACGCCGGGACGCATCTCGGTGATGCCGGTGAAGTCGCGGGAATGCATGGCCGTCGGCGTCGAGCCGCCGGAGACGATGGGGCAGGGGATTCCGGCCGCACGCAATATCTCGGCAGCACCGACGATCGCCCGCCGTTCCTGCTCGGCCACGGCCGCGATGCCCGCAGGCGTGCTCTGGTGATAGGAGTGGCCGGCGTGGGTCATGACGCCGGCCAGGTCGACGCCCGGCGCGGCATGCAGGACCCTGGCGATATCGAGCAGACCCGGCAGTTCGGGGAACGGCAGACCCGCCCGTCCGGCGCCGCTGTCGATCTCGATGAAGACGGAAAACGTGTCGCCGTCCTTGGCGGCGGCGGCGATGGCGGTTGCGACCGCGAGATTGTCCGTCACCACCCGCAGGTTGATGCCCTGGCGACGCAGCTCGGTGATGGCCGGCAGTTTCGCCGGCACGATGCCGACACCATAGAGGATGTCCTTGAACCCGCCGCCGGCGAAGTAGCGCGCTTCCGCCAGGGTCGACACCGTGATGCGGCCGTCGTGCCCTTCGACCGCCATGCGGCCGACTTGAATCGACTTTGCCGTCTTGAGGTGGGGGCGCAGGATCACACCCGCACTGCGGAGGCGGTCGCTCATGCGCTTGAGGTTGCGGTGCAGGATCGCCCGGTCGAGAATGAGCGAGGGCGTCGGCAGGTCGTCGAGCGTCTGGGCGGCCATGGTGACAATTCTAGCATGCCGATTGAAAACGAACGCAAATTTGTCCTCGACGAGGCGGGCGAGCTGGAAGCCCGGTTGGCAAAAACGCCGGGCCTCACGCGCAACTTCCTGCGCCAGGCCTATCTCGACGCGCCCGGCCTGCGCATCCGCTCGATCGAGGCGGACGGCAAGACCGACCACGTCTTCACCTACAAGCGCACGATCGAAGGCCAGGTCGTCGAGATCGAGACCGGCCTCAGCGCCATCGACTTCAAGCGGCTGTGGACGCAGCGCAACGAAACCCTGCAGAAGGTCCGCTACTCGTGGAACGAGGGTCCCTTCCACTGGGACGTCGACTTCTTCAAGCGCGACGACGGCTCGACCTATTTCGCCATGGCCGAGGTCGAGATGCCCGAGGACCATGCCGAACCGCCGCCGCTGCCAACGCACCTGTCGGCCCACTTGCTCGGCGCGGCACCGGCCGGCGACCAGCGTTTCACCTCCAAACGCATCGCCAACCCGGCCCATGCCGCAGCACTGCTTGCCGACATAAGACGCAAAGGACGCATCGAATGAAAATCGCACGCATCGACAGTCATTCGGTCAAGGTGCCGTACATCTTCGGGGGCAGCCATAAAGGCGAAGGCCTGCGCACCTGGACGACCAACAACATCCTGCTGGTGCGGGTCGAGACCGACACCGGCCTGGTCGGCTGGGGCGAGGCGTTCTGCTACGGCTGTACCGACGCGGTGAAGGCTGCCCTCCACAACATGATCGCGCCCCTCGCGATCGGCCAGGACGCGCGCGATATCGCCGGCCTCTCCTACGACCTGCAGCAGAAGCTGCATCTGTTCGGCCGTTACGGCCTCACCATCTTCGCCCTGTCGGGCCTCGACATCGCGTTGTGGGACATCGCCGGCAAGGCGGCCAACCTGCCGCTCTATCGTCTGCTGGGCGGAGTGCGCCGCGACGGCCTGCCGGCCTATGCCAGCCTGCTGAAGTATCGCGATCCCGAGAAGGTCGCGGCGCGGACCGCGCAAGCGGTCGCTGAAGGCTACCGCCACATCAAGCTGCACGAGACCGAAGAGGCCGAGGTGCGCGCCGCCCGGCTGGCGGCGGGAGACGGCGTGGCGATCATGGTCGACACCAACTGCCCGTGGACGCCAGAGCAGGCGCGTCACATGACCCTGAAGCTGCGCCCATACGATCTCTTCTGGCTGGAGGAGCCGATCTTCCCGCCCGAGGATTTCACCGCGATCGCCAAGCTGCGTGCCGGGACGGGTGTTGCCATGGCGGCCGGCGAGAATCTCTGCACGTCCTTCCAGTTCCGCGACATGCTCGCAGCCGGTGCCGTCGACTATGCCCAGCCCAGCGTCACCAAGGTGGGCGGCATCACGGAATTCCTGAAGGTGGCGACGCTCTGCGACGCCGCGGGCGTCACCCTGATGCCGCACTCGCCCTATTTCGGGCCGGGCTTCCTCGCGACCCTGCACCTCCTGGCGGCGCACGGCACGCCGGGCGGCATGATCGAGCGCTACCACATGGACCTGGAGGCAAGCCTCTACGGTGAGCTCATCATGCCAAAGGACGGCAGCTTCGCGCTGCCGACCGGCCCGGGCCTGGGTCGCGATCCCGATCCTGACGTCGTCAAGACTTACGGGGCCTGATCCGCGGTACCTGGACCAGCGGCCACGGGTCGGGAAGCTGGCCGACCGGACAATCGATCAGCATCGGCCCGCCCTTCGCGATTCCCCGTGAGATCGCGGCGCCCAGATCCTCCGGCGATTTCACCCGCACGGCATCGAGGCCGAAGCTCTCCGCCAGCTTGACGAAGTCTGGGTTGCGCAGGTCGCTGGCGATCGTGCGGTTGTTGAACGACTGCTGCTGGATGCGGCGGACGTTGCCGTAGGCGCCGTCGCTGAATACGACGGCCACGACGCCGATGCCATGCTGCGCGGCCGTTGCCATTTCCATCGCGGTGAACAGGAAGCCGCCGTCGCCGCTGATCGACACCACTGGCGTATCGGGCTTGGCACTCTTGGCGCCGAGCGACGTGGCATAGCCCCAGCCCAGCGTGCCTTGATAGCCGGTCGAGAGGAAGGTGCGCGGCTTGTAGGTCGGATAGGCGAGGCGGGCGGCGTAGCCCATCTGGGTCAGCTCATCGACCAGGATGCCGTCCTCCGGCAATGCCTTGCGGATGGCGTCGAGATAGGCGACCTGCGGCGCCAGCGTCTCGCGGATGCGCTTCGAGGCGGCGGCCTTCGTCTCGGCGACCTGCTCGGCTCGGCCGTTGCGCTTGGCGTTGTGCCCGGCGAGCCGGTTAGCCAAAGCCTTCAGCGTTGCCGCGGCATCGCCGACGATACCGATCTCGGGCTTGCGGTGGCGATCGAGTTCCTCGCTGTCGACATCGATGCGGATGATCTTCAGTGAATCGTCGAGGCCCCAGTTCTGTTGCTGCGGCTGCAGGCGCGTTCCCACGGCCAGCACGACATCAGCCTCGCCCCAGAAACGATAGCCGGCCGGCATGGTGACCGAGAGCTTGTGCCGCCCGTCCAGCACACCCTGGCCCATGCGCCCGGTCATGACCGGCGCGTCGAGCATCTCGGCGATCTGTCGAACCCACTCGCCTGCCTCCTGTGCACCGCCGCCGACCACGATCATGGGACGTTGAGCGCCGCCCAACAGCTTGGCCGCACGTTCGACTGCATCCTCGTCGACGGGGCAGGGATCGGCCTGGGCCGGCTCGGCAATCAGTTCAACCGGCGCCCGTCGCGCCCAGGTATCCATGGCGCATTCCAGGCCGACGGGACGCTGCCGGCCGGAGAGCAGGCGGCGGAAAGCCTCGTTGACCATGCCGGGTGCTTCCGCGGGCGAGCGCAGGCGATCGGCCCACTTGGTGAGGCGGCGCATGATCGAGAGCTGGTCCGGCAATTCGTGCAGCTGACCGATATTGCGCCCGATCATTGCCTGCTGGATCTGGCCCGTAAGCGCCAACACCGGCGCATTGGCGGCATAGGCCGTCGACAGCGCCGCGGTCGTGTTCAGGAACCCCGGTCCCGGCACTACCACATAGGCCGAAGGCTTGCCGGTCACCATGGCATGGCCGAGCGCCATGTAGGCGCAGGCCTGCTCATGCCGCGCGTGGATGGGGCGGATCGCATTGGTACGATCGTACAGGGCGTCGAAGAACGGATCGTTCTGGACGCCAGGGAGGCAGTAGATCGTGTCGATGCCGTTCACTTCCAGCATCGATACGACGGCCTGAGCGGTCGTGAGGGGGGCGGTGGTGCGTTTCGTCCCGTTCATTTCGATTCCTCCCGACTGACTCAGCTCGATTTGGCGCGATTGCGTCTGACGCCGGCATCGTACGCTTTCCCCGTGCTTGAAAAGTCGGAAAATACTGTCACTTATGGGGGCGAACCGCAGGTCGGCATTGGGGGCCGCTTCGCGGTGCCAAGGGGTTTACCATGTCCATCCACGTGCGCCGCGTTGCCCGTGCCTTGATCGTCTGCGCCATCGGGGTCGGCGTGGCCGGCCCATGGCCTGTCGCGCTCGGGCAACCGAAGCCCAAGGAAGGAAAGGCCCAGCCCGAGCTACCTTTCCAGCACTACGTCGACATCTGCAGCGGCATCACTGGCGCTTCGGCGGCCGAGAAGGTGACCGCCTGTACGGACGCGATCAAGACCGGGAAGCTGACCGGCGGAGAGCTTGCGCTCGTCTATCTCAACCGCGGCCAGTCCGAAAGCGGGCCGGGCAGCGAGGTGCGCGCGAAGGCTGACTACAGGTCGTCAATCAGGATCATGACCGAGGCGATAACCGGCTCGCCGACCAATGCGTATCTCTACATCCAGCGCGGCTCGATCTATCAAACGATCGGCGAGGCCGACCGTGCGATCATCGACTACAGCGACGCGATTCGCCTGGCGCCGAAACAGACTTACCCGCTGATCAATCGCGCGATCGTCCTCTACTCACGGAAGGACAACAACGAGGGCGCGATCGCCGACCTGACCGCCGCGTTGCGCATCAACAACAGGGAGATCAGCGCCTGGATCAATCGCGGCATCGTCCACCGCAAGAAGAACGATTTCCCCAAGGCAATGGCCGATTTCGACGAGGCCATCAGGCTGCTGCCGCCGAAGATCGAGCCGGTGCAGACGAAGCTGGTCTCGGATGCGGCATCCAGCGCGGTGGGCAAAGTAACCCAGGACGCAAACCGGATTGCGCTCCTTGCCGCGTTCGCCCACCAGCAGCGCGGCATGGCGTTCTACGATCTCAATTCCTACGACAAGGCGATCGCCGACTTCAGCGAATCGATTCGCCTCAATTCGCACAATGCAGCCCCATGGGCCAGCCGCGGCTGGACCTACATGCGCATGAACAATTTGGAGAAGGCGGTCCACGATTTCACTGAGTCCATCCGGCTATCTCCCGGAATGTCGTCGGCCTACATGCAACGGGGGATTGCCTATCATCGCGCCGGCGAATCCGACAAGGCCGTGGCCGACTACACCGAGGCGCATGAACTCTCGCCCAGGGATCCTCTGCCGCTCGTCAACCGGGGGATCGTCTACTACACGAAGAAGGGCAAATTCGACGACGCGATTGCCGATTTCGACGCGGCGCTGAAGCTCAGCCCGAAGGAAATCAACGCCCTCATCAACCGCGGCGTTACCTATCGCCAGAAGAACGATCCCGATCGGGCTCTTGTCGATTTCAACCAGGCGCTCAAGCTTGGCATGACCACCGCGGATATTCTCAAGGGGCTGAAGAAGGCGGACGGCACGCGAGATCCGAAGGTCGCGGAGATCGCCGATCAGGTCTCGCACGCCCTCTACCAGCGCGGTATGGCGCACATCGACAAGCTGGACTACGACGCGGCGGTTCTCGACTTCGAAGATGCCATGAAGCTGACGCCGGACGACCCCCGGCCGTTGCTCGGCCGCGGCGCCGCCTATCTCCGGACCGATGACCCTCGGAAAGCAATCGCCGATCTCGATGAAGCGATCAAGCGCGCGCCGGGCCAGGCCTACGTCTACTTCGAACGCGGCACGGCCTTTCATCGCGTCGAAGACTACGATCGGGCGATCGCCGACTATACCGAGGCGATCAGGATCGATCCCAAGGAGCCGCTGACCTACATCAACCGCGGGATGGCCTCGACCTTCAAGCAGCAGATCGATGCGGCAATTGCTGACTTCGACATGGCGCTGAGCTACGCGCCCGACAACGTCAACGCCTACATTCAGCGCGCTTACGCCTATGCCTTGAAGAAGGACTTTGTGAAGGCAATTGCCGATATCGATTCAGCCCTCAAGGTCACCCCCGACAATCCGACGGCGCACTACTATCTCGGACTGATCTACGTGCTTCAAAACGACACCGGCCGCGCGCTCGAGGAATTCGGCACCGCCGCCCGCCTCGATCCCACCAACTCCCGGATCTTTGCCAGCCGGGCAGCCGTCTACAGTGGACTCGGCGATTACAGCAATGCGATCGAGGACCTCGACAAGACGATCAAGTTGCGGCCCAAGGATCCCGCGCAGTACCTCAACCGCGGGATCGCCTACTTCAGCAAGGGCGACTACGCGAGGGCAATCGCCGACTACACCGAAGCGCTTCGTCTCGATCCGAGAATGGTGCCGGCTCTCAACAATCGCTGCATGGCCTATGCCGTCGTCGGCACCGAACTGACGCAGGCAGTCGCCGATTGCGACGAAGCCAAGAAACTGGATCCGAAGGATCCGTTCGTGCACATCAATTTTGGGCTGATCGACCTGAAGCGGGGCCAGTATGCCAAGGCGATCGCCCAGTACGATGCGGCCCTGGCGATCGACCCACAGCGCGCCCGCGCGTATTACGGCCGCGGCCTGGCGAAGCTCAAGACCGGGGACAAGACGGGCGGCGACATCGATATCCAGACGGCCAAGGGGATGTTGCCGAACGTCGCCGAGGAGTTCGCTCGCTACGGCGTGAAGTAGCCTCGGCCGTTCACGTCACCTCTTGCGAGCCACGATGAAAGGACGATTGTCGTTGCCCTTCGTTGCGTGGCTTTCAGTGGCAAGAATGTCGAAGCCTGCGGCACATATATGCTGGCTCAGGTCCGCCACCCGAAAGAGACTTACATAGGGTGCTCTGCCGATCGTGCGCATCGCAGGCAACAAGACAAGCCGGATGAATGGGTTCATCTCTCCGACGCAGGGTGTCTTGGAGATGAACAGGCCGCCCGCTGCGAGCAAGGCATGGATGCGGCGCAGCGTGCCGGGCACGTCGCGGACCAGATGGAGATAGTTGAATCCCAAGACCGCGTTGAACCGGGCCTCGTCAGGCACAAGCGCTTCTGCGGTTGTGGTGCGGAAGACGAGGGCCGGGACGGGGGCAGCGGCGTGTTTCTCGTTGGCAATCGCGATCATGCCGGCGGAAATATCCGTCGCCAGATAGGCTTGAACATCGCCCGCGAACCGGAGCGCGGTTGTTCCTGTTCCGCAGCCCAGTTCCAGCACCTTGTCGCCTGATCTCAGCAGGGCGCGGGTCCGATCCAGCGTGCGCTCATAGCCAGCCCGATCCGCAATCGCACTCTTGGCATATTTCAACGAAGTCCGATCCCAGAACCGGGCATCGCTCGCTACGCTCATGATGGTCGTTCCTCAAGTCGCGATGTTGCCCTATTCGGCACCAAAATAAGAAGGTCGGCGGCAAATGGCGGGCCACGGCTGATGAAGATGACAACTACGTCTACGCTATAGCCCTATGATCTGTACCGTGTTCGATAGCTGTTTCCCGCACGTCAAGAAAGCCAGGCACGTAGTTCTCGTCCGCATGTCGCTGGTTCTACAGGCCGGAGCGCCGGACCTTATCCCGACCCGAGCGGAAGCCTACGGCAAAGCGCGTGATGTGACGCGCCGTCAACCACTGCGAACAGAGCCTCGGGGAAATGCCGCCACCGCCAGCAACCCCCACGCAATGGCCAGTTCGATAATCAGCTTGGTTGTCTGCGCGACCATCAGCGGTTGGCTGGCGGCGCGCACGGCGCCGTCCGGAACAAGGATACCGCCCACGCTTCCCAGACCGCACATGTCCCATGTTGCGAGCGCGAAGAAGAAGTAGCTGGCAATCTGCCAGTGCCCGCCCCTGAACGCTCCGAAATGTGAGCCTTCCCGCGCCATGTTCAACGTCGCTCTCGCGAAGGCCGCGACGATCATCGTCAGAATGAGAATGCCGACGACCGCGAAGAAGGTCGTGTAGGGACCGGGCAATGCTGGGATCGCCCAAAGCGCGATCCACAATATTGCACCCGCCACGAACCAGCGGCGAAACGTTCGTATCGCTTCGCCGCCGGCCGCAAGCGCCGTGTAGGAGAGCAGGAACGCGCCGATGTGGAACGAAAGCATCCACAGGATCGTCTTCGTGGCGCCCCAGATTAAGGCGAAGTCGATGCCGCTCCCACCCGCGTTGGGACTGCCGTGTTCCAAAAATCGCTTGTAGCCGGGCAGCACGAGATAGTTGCCGAGCACTGCATAGGCCAGAAGGGCCAGCCCTAGCGCGAACCAGATGCGCCTCGGCTTGGCCGCAACAACGAGCGTATCCGCAATTGACACAGCCCTACTCCTGTTCTGTCCCGGGCGCAGGTGCGCGACCGAGGCCGGTTTCGACTTTGTTCAGCAATTGAACCAGCAGTGCGATCTCCTCTCGCGACAACGGTGCAACGAGTTCGGCCATCTGGGCGAAGACATCGGGGACGAAATCGCCAAGCAGATTACGGCCCTTAGGGGTCAGTTCGACAGCCTTGCGTCTACGGTCTCCGCCGTCAGCGGGTGCGGAGGCAACCAAGCCATCGCCAACCAAACCGCTGATAAGGTCAGTCATGGTGGCTCGTGTTACGCCAACCCGCTCGGCTATCTCCGAGGGTGCCAGCGCGCCGTTGCACGCGTACAAAGCCATCAAGACGGCGTAGCGGCCAGGCGAAAGCCCGCGCCGGGCAAACTCTTCGCTGAAGGCGCCGAGCAGCTTCTTCGACACGCGCAGCAAATCCTGCGCGGCGGCAATGTGCGCCGGGTCGATATGACCGAGCGCGCCGGACTGCTGCCGTAGCACCGCTATGGCTGGCGTATCCCGCAGTTCCAGATCGGACATAGTTTCGCCTGCAACGTAGTTTGGCTCAAATAATTAGGCGCCTAATCATATAGCGTCAAGAGACTTCTGAAAGGCGTCGGCTCGACAGGGGGAAGCCGTGAGCGGCCGATCAGATTCCTGCCCCCGGAGGTGTTCATCGTCTACGCACTCGTCTCGACGGGCGGCCAGAACGGGCGAGGTCAGAGCACCCTTGCCGCTGCGGCGTCATCGAATAGATCGACCGTGCGCAGGTAGGGAGCCAATCCTGCTTCCGTACGGTGAACAAGCGCGCGGCCGAGACCGACCTGCGGCTCAAGCGGCTCTATGACGCCATCGAATCGGGCGTGGCCGATCTCAACGATCCGGCGCTGAAGGAGCGCATTGCCAGCCTCAAGGCGATCCGCGATCAGGCCCAGGCCGACGTCGAGCGGGCGCAGGCCATGACGGAAAGCTCAAGCCAGCAGGCGGTCACGCCGCAGATGGTCGGGAAGTTCGCCAGCACGGCACGGGCGCGCATGCGGATCGACGGCGGCGGCTATCGCCGCGATCATCTGCGCGCACTCGCCCAACGGTCGAGGTGGCGGACAAGGAAGTTCGCATCATGGGGTCGAAAAGTGATCTTCTCAGAACCCTCGCGGCCGGCCCGGGCGTAGGGCCGGCTACGCCCGGCGTTCGCAGTTCTGTTCTGAAATGGCGGAGGGGGTGGGATTCGAACCCACGGTGCGCTTGCACGCACGCCGGTTTTCAAGACCGGTGCCTTAAACCGCTCGGCCACCCCTCCGATGCAGTGAATTCAATAGTTTAGCCGGGCGACGGCCGCAACGAAAACGGAACAATGGCACCCGATTGGCACCCGGGAGATAGGCGCACTCCAAACAGTCCGCGTTTCCAATTCATCGCCACTGCCACCAGCGGCGGCGGCGGCGCGCAGCGTCCTCTGCCTCCCGCAGTTGATGTTTGAGTCGCGTGATCAGTCCTTCGGCGAGATCCAATCTGCTCTGGGCGTCGCGAACATCGATCGCCAACTGGGTGGCGCGTTCCTGAGCGGCCTGGCGTTCGCGTCGAATATGATCAACCTGCTGCTGAAGGGCGCGGCGGTCTGCTATTTCCCGCTCAAGCGCGGTCTCATTTGCGGCAGACGTGCCGCGCAGCGCGGCCGCCTCGGATTGGGCAGTAGCCAGCTGGTCGCGAAGGGCATCGTTGGCGGCGCGCGCGGCCACCAGCTCCCTCGACAGGGTTTCGATCAGGGCCTGCAGTGGCGCTACAGCGGCGGCGACGGCCTGGGCAAGCAGGTCAGCATCCGCCGCAGCAGGATCAACCGGCTTTTTGCGCCTCGTTGCCTTCTGCGCGCCGACGGTAAGTACTTCGGCCGGGACGTATACTTCCGCCTGCAGACTGTCGTTCCTGATCCGCCTCGGCCATTTGGCGCGCCTGGCCCGGGCGGCGGCGGCGCTGGTGCTGCGTAGACCCAGTCGCTCGGCCACTTGCTGGTACGTCAGCCACGTCGGGGGCGAAACGACATCCGACATGGGCGGGAGAATGCCCAGAGTGCCGGGCAAGGACAAGCGCACCAGCGTAGCGACGGAGAGCACCTGTACTGGACGGCCACCTTCATTCACGGGCCCTGAGCGTATGTGGGCGCGGAGGCGCAGTGCTGGCAAAATGCCAGCAAGGTGCCAGCAAGGTGCCAGCAAAAATAAATGTTGCAGCTTCAGCAGGTTCCAGGCTATATTTCTGCTATCGTCGCCACGACGTGAATCTTCTGTACGGGCCGCCCGGTCACTTGCCCGGAGCGGCCTTTTTCGTGGCCGATGGCAGCCCGGACTCCACGCCCCCGCCAAGCCCGCTCCGTCGTCCCGGGCCAATGGACGATGCCACGCGGCCACTGGCCTTTTGGACCCGTGAACGGGTTTTGCCGGTTTCACCGGCCTCTAGATTTGCGTGGAGAGAACACCTTGAACAAGCGGCCGGCCGAACGCCGCCGTCGTTCATGGTGTTCGGGGTACCGAAGTTCGTGAACAACGCCGAGAATCGGGGCTGTGCCGGAATGGCATCGGCACTGTGCCGCAGGTCGCGCCAAGACGTTGATCGGGCTCGGCAATTCCTCGATGTGGCACACGCAGCGGCACACCTGGCGCTCGTCAGCGGCACGTTTCGTGTGCCGCTGATGTTCCGGATTCGCTGATACTTAGCTATCCTTCTTCATCTGCCACCCCCCAACCATGGCGGCCCGCCCATGATCAGTCGACGTATGCTGTGTGCGCTGGCCGCGATGGGGCCGGTGCCCGCGCTGGCTCAGACGGGCGATGCCAAGTTCGCGGCATGGCTGCGCGGCGTGCGCGCCGAGGCGGCGCATGCGGGCGTGGACGAGGGCACCCTCAGTACGGCTCTCGATGGCATCCAGGAAATCCCGCGGGTGATGGAACTCGCGCGCCATCAACCCGAGTTCAAGATGACCTTCGAGCGCTACCAGGAGCTCGTCGTCTCCGCCGAGCGGATCAGTCGCGGCCGAGCGCTTCTCGCGGAGAACCGGAGCGCGATCGACCGGTTCGCAGCGCCCGCCGGTGTTCCGTCGTCGGTCGTCGTGGCGCTGTGGGGGATCGAAAGCAACTACGGCACGCGCCTCGGTGATTTCGACGTCGTGCCGGCGCTCGCGACACTCGTCTACAACAACTTTCGCGCCCAGTTCTTCCGTGCCCAGCTGATCGCGGCGCTGAAGATCCTGTCGCAGGGCCATGTCGGCCTGCCGGCGATGAAGGGCTCGTGGGCCGGTGCCATGGGCCAGTGCCAGTTCATCCCGACCAGCTTCATTGCCTATGCCGCCGACGGCGACGGCGACGGCCGGATGGACATCTGGACAAACAAACTCGACGTCTTCGCCTCGATCGTGAACTACCTGCATCGGGTCGGCTGGCGGCCCGGCGTCCGCTGGGGCGACGAAGTTCCGGCGGGAACGGCGGCAGGGCAGGGCAGCCGCATCGTGCGGCCGGCCGGAGCGTCCGGGCCGGCGTTCCGCACCACCGAAAATTTCCGCGCCATTCTGCGCTGGAACCAGTCCGATTTCTTCGCCCTTGCCGTGGGACTTCTTTCAGATCAGATCGCTGCGTAACCCTCTCTGACGAGGTGGCTCCACCCGCCGCCCAAGATCATGTATAATAACGTCGCCATGCGGCTATCCCTAGTAAGCTTTCCGTCCGGTTCTGCGAGATTTGCCCGTATTTTTGGCGCTGGGCTGATGGTCGCCTGCCTGGCTGCCTGCGGCTCGACCTCGGGCGGCAAGGGCAGTGTCGCCCAACGCGGCGCCTACAAGATCGGCGCGCCCTACAAGATCGACGGCGTCTGGTACACACCCAAGGAAGATTTCAACCATGTTGAAACCGGTGTGGCGTCTTGGTACGGCCCGGGCTTCCATGGCAAATCCACCGCCAACGGCGAGCGTTATGACCAGACCGACCGCACGGCGGCGCACCGCACCTTGCAGATGCCTTCGATCGTCAGAGTGACCAATCTTTCCAATGGCCTCTCCACCGTGGTCCGGATCAACGATCGCGGCCCGTTCGCGAGCAGCCGGGTCATCGACCTGTCGCGAGCTGCCGCCCAGGAGCTGGATATCATTCGCAATGGAACAGGGCGCGTGAGGATCGAGCAGCTCCAGGCCGAAAGCCTGGCGGTGAAGGATGTGGCGATCAACGGCGGCGGCCCGGCGGAACAGCAACAGGCGCTTGCGCAGCTGGTGTCGGGTGGGCGGGCGCCCCAGGCACCGCAGCAGGTGGTAGCGATAGCGACAGCCCAGCCGGCGCCGCCGCCCGCCACTCGGATGCAGGCGGACGTGCCTTCGGGAAAGGGCGGCCCCACGATCGCAACTCTTGCATCGGCGTCGCCAACAGCGTCAGGTGGCGGCTTCTACGTCCAGACCGGCTCTTTTTCGACGGCCGAGAACGCCGAGCGTCAGCGCGGCGCGGTGCGCAGCTACGGATTTTCAGAGATTTCCCAGGCCTCGGCCAGCGGACGCGACGTCTATCGCGTCAGGCTGGGGCCCTATACGACCGCGGACGCCGCCGGCATCGTCGCCGACCGGCTGAAACGGTCAGGTTATGGTGATGCCCGTGTTGTTGGGGATTGATCGACTGCGTCCGGTCGTAGCGCTTTTCGCAGCGGCTGCCATCGCCGGCGCCGCGACGGCAGCCTACGCCCAGCAGCAGGAACAGCCGCGCCGGCAGCAAACGCAGCCGCAGAAGCCCACCACCAAGAAGCCGCCGGCTGGTTCAACCAGACCCGCGACGCCTCCGGCCGCTGCCAGGACCGAAGCCTTGCCGCCCTCGCAGGTCGGCATCGGCACCCTTGCCCTTCAGGCATTCATGGTCGATCCGCAGACGTCGACGGTGATGCTGTTCAAGGATGCCGAACAGCCGATGGCGCCGTCGTCGATGTCGAAGATGATGACGATTTACATCATCTTCGAAGAGTTGGCCGCCGGCCGCCTCAAGCTCGATTCGCGGTTTCGGGTGAGCGAGCGCGCGCGGGCGATGGGCGGCTCACGCATGTTCGTCGAACTCGGCAGCGAGGTGACGGTCGAGGACCTGATCAAGGGCATCATCGTCCTGTCGGGCAACGACGCCTGCGTCGTCATCGCCGAAGGACTGTCGGGCAGCGAGGAAAGCTTCGCGGAGCGCATGACCAAGCGCGGCCGCGAGCTCGGAATGACGAAGACGGTGTTCAAGAATTCGTCGGGCTGGCCAGCCGAGGGGCAATACACCACGGCGCGCGATCTCGCAGTGCTGGCGTGGCGCACCATCGACGATTACCCGAAGCTCTACCGCTACTATTCGGAGACCGACTGGACCTACAACAACATCCGACAGGCAAACCGCAATCGCCTGCTGAAGATCACACCCGGTACCGACGGCCTGAAGACCGGCCACACCGAGGAAGGCGGCTATGGCCAGGCGACTTCAGCCTTGCGCGATGGCCGCCGCCTCATTCTGGTCGTCAATGGCCTCACCTCGATGGCTGAGCGCGCGCAAGAGACGTCGCGCCTTATGGAGTGGGGGTTCCGGGAGTTCACCAACACGACGATCTTCCGCGCCGGCGATACGGTGGTGGAGGCGCCAGTCTGGCTCGGGGCGCAGGAGAAGGTGCCGCTGGTCGTGGGGCGTGCCGTCCAGATCACCGCGCCCACCGGACAGGCTGTGTCACCTCGCGTCGTTGCCCGTTTCGAGGGACCGTTGCCTGCCCCGCTTGTGAAGGGCACCAAGGTCGGCACCGCCGCGGTTACCATCCCCGATGGCAGGGTCATCGAATATCCTCTCGAAGTCGGCGCCGACGTGGCCCGCATGGGCGTGGTTGGTCGCGTGACGACGATGATCCAACATTATTTGTTCGGCTGGCTGTCGTGACCGACCCCGCGTCGGGGCGTTTCATCACGTTGGAAGGCGGCGAGGGAGCGGGCAAGTCCACCCAGATTGCTCGCCTCAAGGAGAGGCTGGAGAGGCATGGGCGGACCGTCGTCGCCACCCGCGAGCCCGGCGGTGCACCGGGCGCGGAGATGGTACGCAAGCTGCTGGTGGAAGGACCTGCCGAGCGCTGGGACGGCACCACCGAAGCCTTGCTGCATTTCGCCGCCCGCCGGGATCACCTGCGTTCCACGGTGTGGCCGGCGCTGAAGCGCGGCGCCTGGGTGATCAGCGACCGCTTCGCGGATTCGACCGTGGCCTACCAGGGATACGGCTACGGCCTGGATCGAGCCATGCTGCGCGGCCTGTACGACATTGCCGTTGGCGATTTTTATCCGGATCTCACGTTGATCCTCGACCTTCCCGTCGAAATCGGCCTCGGCCGTGCAGCGGCGCGGCGCGGCGCTGAAACGCGCTATGAAGGCCTGCCCGAGGATTTTCATAGGCGCGTGCGCGCCGGTTTTCTCGACATCGCGACCGCCGATCCCGGCCGCTGCGTGGTGATCGACGCCAACCGCGACATCGAGACCGTCGCCGCAGCGATTGCCGACGCCGTCGGCGGACGGCTGGGGGCCTGAGACGATGGCCAGGGGCAAGACGAGTGCCGATCCCGCCGAGCTCGAGAAGCTGGAGTGGCCCTATGACTGGCCGCCGCCGTGGCGCAGCCAGAGGCTGGTCGGCCACGACGATGCAGAGAAGGCCATGCTGGCCGCCCAGCAAAGCGGACGCCTGCATCATGCCTGGCTGCTGACCGGGCCGCGCGGCATCGGCAAGGCGACACTCGCCTGGCGTTTCGCCCGCTTCCTTTTGTGTGGCCAGCAACAGGGTGGCCTGTTCGGCGACGGACCGGACAGTCTGGACGTTGCCCAGGATGCGCCGGGACGGGCACTGGTCGACGCGCGCTCGCATCCCGACCTGTTCCATCTCCGGCGCTCCCTCAATCCCGATACTGGCCGCATGCGGGCCGAGATCGCCGTCGACGACGTGCGCGGGCTCGGGTCCTTCATGCACATGACGCCGGCAATGGGAAAATGGCGTGTCGCAGTCATCGACTCGGCCGACGAGATGAACCGCAACAGCGCCAATGCGGTGCTGAAGGTGCTGGAAGAACCGCCACCCAACGCCGTCTTGCTGATCGTGGCACACGCGCCGGGCCGCCTGTTGCCGACGATCCGGTCGCGCTGTCGGCGGTTGGCCCTGCAGCCGCTGGCCGACGAGACCGTAGTACGCCTGATCGGCGACCATGTGCCCGACACCAAGCCCGAGGAAAGGCTCGCCTTGGCGCGGCTGGCCGAAGGCAGCATCGGCCGTGCCCTGGAACTCGCCGGGGCAGGGAGTCTCGATCTCTATCGCGAGATGGTCGAGGTGCTGGCGACGCTGCCCGAACTCGACATGCCGCGTCTGCACGCTTTCGCCGAGCGCTTCGCCAAGCGCGGCGAGGAGGCCAACGCCGACTGGCGCTCGCTCAACTATCTGTTCGACGGCTGGCTGAAGGGGCTGGCGCGGCATTGGGCTCTGGGCACGGAAGCTGCAGCCATCGTGCCGTCGGAAAGCGGTCTGAATGGTCGTTTGCTCGCTGCCGCCAGCCTTGATCGCTGGATGGAGGCATGGGAAAAGGTCGCCCATCTGTTGTCCCGTGCCGATGCCGTCAATCTCGACCGCAAGCAAACGGTGCTCGGCAGCTTCCTGGCTCTCCAATCGGCGATGCGTTGAAGCGCTGAACCCGGCGCCCCGAGGCGCGTTACGGCAGGGGCGATAGTTCGGAGTTCAGTCATCATGTCGGGCCGCAGTACTTTTTACGTCACCACGCCGATCTACTACGTGAACGACGTGCCCCATATCGGGCACGCGTACACGACGCTTGCCTGCGATGTATTGGCCCGGTTTATGCGGCTCGACGGCCGCGATGTTCACTTCCTCACCGGCACCGACGAGCACGGTCAGAAGATCGAGACGGCCGCGGCTGCGGCTGGCCTGCCGCCACAGGCCTTTACCGACAAAGTGAGCCAGTCGTTCCGGGATCTCGTCGTGAAGATGAACTACAGCCCGGACAACTTCATCCGCACGACGGAGAAGCGGCACTACACCGCCTGCCAGGCGCTGTGGGAAAGGCTGGTCGCCTCGGGCGACATCTATCTCGGCAAGTATGCCGGATGGTATTCGGTGCGCGACGAAACCTATTTCGTCGAAAGCGAGACCGAGGTCGGACTGGACAAGAAGCGCCGCGCGATCTCGACGGGCGCCGAAGTCGTATGGGTTGAGGAGCCGTCGTATTTCTTCAAGCTGTCGGCCTGGTCCGAGCGGCTGCTGGCCTTCTACGAGAAGAACCCGCGCTTCATCGGGCCGGACAGCCGGCGCAACGAGGTGATGAGCTTCGTGCGCGGCGGCCTGCAGGACCTTTCGGTGTCGCGCACGAGCTTCTCCTGGGGCGTGCCGGTGCCGGGCGATCCCAAGCACATCATGTATGTGTGGCTGGACGCGCTCACCAACTACATCACCGAGTGCGGCTACCCCGACACCGGTAATGCGAATTGGAAGTACTGGCCGGCCGACCTGCACATGGTCGGCAAGGACATCATCCGCTTTCACTGCGTGTTTTGGCCGGCCTTCCTGATGTCGGCCGGCCTCGAGCCGCCACAGCGCGTCTTCGCGCACGGCTGGTGGACCAATGAGGGCCAGAAGATCTCGAAATCGCTCGGCAACGTGATCGACCCGGTCGATCTGGTGGAAGCATACGGCCTCGATCCCGTGCGCTACTTCCTGCTGCGTGAAGTCCCCTTCGGCAACGACGGCGATTTCCAGCGCCGCGCGCTGATCGGCCGTCTCAACGCCGATCTCGCCAACGCCTACGGCAATCTGTGTCAGCGCGTCCTGTCGATCGTCGCAAAGAATTGCGACAGCAAGGTCCCGGCCAAGGGCACGCTCACCGATGCAGACAATGCGCTGCTCGATCGCGCAAAGAGCCTGTTGGCTGCCGTGCGTTCGGAGCTCGACGAGCAGGCCTTCCACAAGGCGCTGACCACGATCTGGGAAGTGATCGCCGACGCCAACCGCTACGTCGACGCCCAGGCACCGTGGGCCCTCGCCAAGACTGACCCGGTGCGCCGCGATACGGTGCTGTGGGTCCTGGCCGAGACCATCCGGCGGGTGACGCTGCTGGTGCAGCCCTTCATGCCCGACTCGACGGGCAAGATACTGGATCAGCTCGCCATACCGGCGGAGGCGCGGACCTTCGCTGCGTTCGACCGCGAACTCGTTTCCGGAACGACGCTGCCCAAGCCGCAAGGCGTGTTCCCGCGCTTCGTCGAAGCCGCCGCCGCGGCGGGCTGACATGCTGATCGACAGCCATTGCCATCTCGACTTTCCCGAGCTCGCCGGCGACGAGGCGGGGGTGCTGGCGCGCGCCCGGACGGCGGGCGTCGCCGGGATGCTGACGATCGGCACCAGGCTCGACCAGTTCGAGCGTGTCCGCGCCATCGCCGAACGCCACGGCAACGTCTGGTGTTCGGTCGGCGTCCATCCGCATGAGGCGAAGGAGGAGGGGCAACGCACGCCCGACCGGCTGATCGAGGCCACGCATCACCCCAAGGTCGTGGGCATCGGCGAGACCGGGCTCGATTTCTACTACCAGCACAGTCCGCGCGACGAGCAGGTCGAGAGCTTTCGCGCCCACATTGCCGCGTCACGCCAAACCGGCTTGCCGCTGATCGTCCACACAAGGGACGCCGACCGCGAAACCATCGACATTCTCGAGGAAGAAGCGGGCAAGGGGGCCTTCCCCGGCCTGATCCATTGCTTCACGTCGGGGCCCGCGGTCGCGCGATGCGCCCTGGCGCTCGGCTTTTACATTTCGTTTTCAGGCATCGTGACCTTCAAGGCGGCGGAGGACCTGCGCAGCATCGTCCGCGACATCCCGCTCGACCGGCTGCTGGTCGAGACCGATTCACCCTACCTTGCGCCGGTGCCCAAGCGCGGCAAGACCAACGAACCGGCCTACGTCGCCCACACCGCTGCCAAGGTCGCCGAGCTGAAGGGCGTGAGCGTGGGTGAACTCGAGGAAGCGACGACGGCGAATTTCTTCCGGCTCTTCGCCAAGGCGGAGCGCCAGCAGTGCGGGTGACGATCCTGGGCTGCGGCACCTCGGCCGGTGTACCGCGGCCGGGCGGCAAGGGCGGATTGGGCGAGTGGGGGGCGGCCAATCCTGACGACGGTCGAAACCGGCGCCGGCGCTGCTCGATCTTGGTCCAGGACAAGGGCAAGACGCTCCTCGTCGACACCTCGCCCGATCTCCGGGCGCAACTGCTCGACGCCCGGGTCGAACGCGTCGACGCCGTTCTATGGACGCACGAGCACGCCGACCAGGTCCATGGCATCGACGACCTGCGGCCTTACGCGCTGCGGCAGGGCAGGATAGAGGCATGGGCGGATAGCCATACGTTCGGTGTCCTGCGGCGACGCTTCGGCTACTGCTTCGAAGCCGAGGGAAACGGCTTCTACAATCCGATCTATCAGCCGAATCTCATCGAGGGCACGTTCAACGCCGCCGGCCTTCCGGTGATCCCCTTCATCCAGGACCACGGTTCGATCTCGTCGCTGGGCTTTCGCTTCGGGCGGTTCGCCTATGCCAACGATGTCGTGACTTTGCCGGACGATGCCTTCGCCGCGATGGACGGCGTCGAGGTGTTGGTCGTCGACGCCATGCGCTTCCGGCCGCACCCGACACACGCTCACTTCGATCGCGCCCTCGAATGGATCGAGCGGATTGCGCCTAAGCGGGCTTTTTTGACCAATCTCCATGTCGATATGGACTATGCTGAAGTCGATCGCCTGACGCCGCCGCATGTACATCCCTGCCAGGATGGGTTGGTGATAGATGTGGATGAATAATAGCGTCGTTATTACAGTTACTTGACGACGAAAGTTAATATGAAAGATAAAGCAAAACAAAAGGAGTTCGGCCGCCGCCTGTTCTTGGCCACGACCGGCGCCGCGCTGTGTCTGGCCTGGCCAGCGCGCGCCAGCGACAAACTCGATGCCGGCGGCCTGACGTTCCTGGATTTCGCGACGCCCGATAACGGTGCCAGTTTCGCCCGTAGCGACCCTATGGTTGCGGGCGGGCCTAATCCGGTACCGTCCAAGATCCTGAGCATCGAAAACACCAAAGGGTTCGCCCGTGTCCGGCTCGAGCAGGCAAGGATCACGATGGCCATACCGCTCGGCTGGCAGGCGACCGAGGATTGGGAGCGAGGCGTAGGCTACAGCAGCGACAAGCGGTACCGGCTCATCGTCTGGCGCGTCGACTTCGAGTTCGAGGGCGTCAAGGACGCCGAACACTATGCCTCCAGCAAAGGCGGCGCGATCCAGTCGCGCCGGCCCAAGGTCAAGGCACAGGCGCGCAGACTCGGCGACGGGAGCTATCTGGTCGTGTTCGAGAATGTCCCCAAGGGCCAGGGCGATTCCGAGCCCCGCGTGGTCTTCGACCTCGTCATGACCCAACCCGGTAACCCGAAGCTTGGCGTACTGGTGACGCTGGGCGTTCCGACGAGCGACGCTGGGCGAGGCATCAAGCTGTTGGCACTTCTAAAAGAAAATATGAATATAGATTGGTAGATCTTTATGAATATTGACTTATATTAATTTGTCATAATATATATTATACGATAATCAGAGATGAGGCTAAGTGCGATGACGGCGGCACGTCCAACGGCAGACATGCTCCCCAAGGAGCCGATGGCGCGCCTCCTCGCGGTCATGGCCTGCCTGCGCGACCGCCAGCATGGCTGCCCCTGGGACATCGACCAGACATTCCGAACGATCGCACCTTACACGATCGAGGAAGCCTACGAGGTCGCGGACGCGATCGAGCGTGACGACATGCCGGCGCTCAAGGAGGAACTTGGCGACCTGCTGCTCCAGGTCGTCTATCACGCCCAGATCGCCCAGGAAGCGGAGGCCTTCGGCTTCGCCGAGGTGGCCGCCGCCATCGCCGACAAGATGGTCGATCGCCACCCGCATGTCTTCGCCGATGCCAGGATCGACACCACCGAGGCCCAGACCGTCTCCTGGGAAGCCCGCAAGGCCGCCGAACGCGCCGCCAAGCAGACCGCCGAGCCGGCAGGGGCTCTGTCTGGGGTAGCGCGTGCCCTCCCCGCTCTCCTGCGCGCCGAGAAGATCCAGAAGCGGGCCGCCCGGGTCGGTTTCGATTGGAAGGAAACCGCCCCCGTCATCGACAAGATCGAGGAAGAGCTGGGCGAACTGCGGGCCGAGATCACCGCCGGTACGGTCGAGCAGGCTCGCCTGACCGATGAACTGGGTGACGTATTGTTCGCAGTCGCCAACCTCGCGCGACATTGCAAGGTCGATCCTGAGGCCGCGCTACGCGCCACCAACGACAAGTTCGAGCGTCGCTTCGGCTATATCGAACGCCGGCTCGCCGAACAGGGCCGCAAGCCCGTCGATGCCACCCTGGTGGAAATGGAGACGCTCTGGCAGGAGGCCAAGACGCAGGTCTAGGGGCGCGGCGCCAGCAACGGCATCTGGACCATCTCGAACACCGCCCTCACCTCGGCCAGCGCTATCTGCGAGGCTGCACTGATGATGCCGGATTTGATCGGCTGCGCCGGTCCGTAGGGTGAACCGTCGAGGCGCAGCGAACGACCGCCGGCCTCAGCCATCATCAGGGCGCCCGCAGCATGATCCCAGGGCTTGGTAACACGGTAGAGACTGAAGGCCGCGCGACCTGACAGGATCTCGAGATACTCCACGCCGGCACAGCGCAACGTCGAGACTCGCCCCAGCCGCTTGCGGTCGGCTGGCGGCAATTGCGTGTCGAACGCCTTGATAACCTTGTAGCCGACAAAGCCATCAGGAGCGCCGACTGGCGCGGAGCCGATCACCGGAGTGCCATCGAGCGTAACGCCCTGTCCCGCACGCGCTATGGCCATCCGTCCGTTCGGTACATCAAATATCCAGCCGCAGATGGTCCGGCGGTCCGCAACCAAAGCGACGATAATCGCGAAGGTCGCCTTGCCGGCCGCAAAATTGGCGGTGCCGTCCAGTGGATCGACGATCCAGCACATCTCGCCCGGACGACCGATCAAGTCTAGAAGGCTGGCATCGTCCTCGACCGCCTCTTCGCCTACCACCGGCACGCCTGGCAGGATCTTCGCCAGGCCTGACGCCAGCCGCTGTTCCGAGGCGATATCGGCCACGGTCACGAAATCATCAGGCCGCTTCTGGCGAACGTCTTCCTTGGAGAGATTGCGAAACCGCGGCAACAACTCGCCCGCCGCTACGTCGCGGATCAGATCGGCGACCTGGGAAAGGTCAAGGCCGACGGTCATCGACCTCAGCCGACGACGCCGAACAGGTCCTCTTCCTTGAGGATGACGTGGTCGACGCCGCCGATCTTGACCTCAGTGCCGGACCATTTTCCGTAGATCACCTTGTCGCCGACCTTGACGTCGATCGCTTGCAGCCGCCCGTCCTCGAGCCGCTTGCCCTTGCCGACGGCCACGACCTCGCCCTGCATCGGCTTTTCCTGGGCCGTGTCGGGGATGATCAGGCCACCCTTCGTCTTGGTTTCGGCGGTCATCGGCTTCAGCAACAGCCGATCATGCAAAGGCTTGAATTTCATGGCATTTCCTTCGTCTGGGACGGTGCCGCTTATAGATTTCGCTCCGGACGCATGTCAACGCGCCAGCCGGCGCTCGAGCTGGGCAGCGGCGGCGGCATCGAGGGCCACGGTCAGCAGGGCCAACTCGCCTTCGTCGCGGCGGTCGCGGACCTCGCCGTGGCGATAGAGCCAGGCGATGGTCGCCCCGTCGCTCAACGGTACCGAGATTTCGCGGGCCGTCCCTGCCCGGCCAAGAAACTCGCCAATCGCCTCCAGCAGATGATCGACCCCCGCCCCGGTCAGCGCCGAAACGGGATACTGGAGCGCCCGCTCGGCGCCGGCGGCAGCACGGACCTGCAGCGCATCGCACCGGTCGGCCGGGAGTGCGTCGATCTTGTTCAAGGCCTCGATCAGCGGCTTGCCGCCTCCCTCCTCCAGTGCACCGAGCTCCTTCAGGACCCGCTCGACATCGGCACGTTGCTGTTCGGTCTCGGGATGGGCGATGTCGCGCACATGTACGATCAGATCTGCCTCGATCACTTCCTCGAGCGTCGCGCGGAAGGCGGCGACAAGATGCGTCGGCAGATCCGACACGAACCCCACGGTGTCGGAGATCACGCAGCCTTTGCCGTTGGGCAGCTTGATCGACCTCATGGTCGGATCGAGGGTTGCGAACAGCAGATCCTTGGCCATCACACTGGCGCCTGAAAGCCGGTTGAACAGCGTCGACTTGCCGGCATTGGTGTAACCGACCAGTGCGATGGTCGGCAGCCGCGCCTTCTTGCGCCCGACGCGGTTGACGGCACGCGTACGCTGCACGCCTTCGAGGTCGCGCTTGATGCGGACGATACGATCGCCGATCAGGCGGCGGTCGATCTCGATCTGGGATTCGCCGGGGCCACCCAGGAAGCCGAAGCCGCCACGCTGGCGCTCAAGGTGGGTCCAGGATCTCACCAAGCGGCCGCGCTGATAGTCGAGCGCTGCGAGCTCGACCTGCAGCCGGCCCTCGTGGGTGCGGGCGCGGGCGCCGAAAATCTCCAGGATAAGGCCCGTTCGGTCGATGACCTTGGTCTGCCAGGCCTTCTCGAGGTTGCGTTGCTGGACGGGCGTGAGCCTGTCGTCGACGATCACGAGACCGATGCCAAGGTCATTGACCGCCTCCTTCAGCCGCTCCACGACCCCCTTGCCGAGCAGGGTGGCAGGCGTGACCCGGCGCAGCGGCGCCGCCTGGGCGAGGCGTACGTCGATGTCGATCGCGCGGGCCAACCCGACGGCCTCATCGAGTTTGGCGGCGCTGTCGCGCTCTTCGCCGCGGCCGCGCACATAAGGGCACAACACCGCAGCCACCGTTGCCGGGCGCGCGGTGTCGTTGGGCGTACGCTTACGCTTTTCGTGGACTTCCTGCTCGAGGTCTTCGATCAAATCAGCCTGCTGCCTCGGCCTTATCTCCGTCGAACAACTGCACCGGGGTTACCGGCATGATGGTCGAAATCGCATGCTTGTAGACAAGCTGCGAGTGACCGTCACGGCGCAGAAGCACCGAGAAATTGTCGAACCACGTGACGATTCCCTGCAATTTCACACCATTCACGAGGAAGATCGTGACCGGAGTCTTGTTCTTTCGCAGGTGGTTCAGGAAGACATCCTGAACGTTTTGTGCCTTTTCGCTCATGTTCTTGGCCTCTTGCTGGGCGGCCGGCTCCCCGAAGGTCACCGGTTTGGGGGGCGCGGGTCTCTCCCCGCTACCTAGTTGAACCAAATATAGGGGACGCTCTAGTCAAAGCAATGCTAGCAACTCATGACAATTACGTGCCCTGAGGCGGGGCGGGTGCTGCAGCAGCGGGGCGGGCAGTTGCTCCGGCCCCCCTACCAGAACAGGGAAACACCCCGCCGCATGGGCACATTGAAGGTCGGCCAGGGAATCTCCGACCATCCAGACTGTCTCGCCAGGGGCAATTCCCGTGCCGTCGAGGGCCAGATAGATCGGGTCGGGCGCCGGTTTGTCGCGCTTGGCATCCTTGGCGCCGACGGCCCGGGTGATCCAGTGCTGCCAGCCGAGGTGAGTCATCTCGGTTCGCAGATTTTCGCCGACCTTGTTGCTCACCACGGCCACATAGCAGCCCGCCTGCCGGCAACGGGCAAGCAACGCGTCGGCCCCGGGCAGGGCTTCAAGGCGCTCGAGGTGAATGCGGTGGAAGGTTTGGTAGAAAACCCGCTCCGCCTCGCCTGCACGGTCACCGAACAGCGTGGGGAAAAGATCGCGAAGCGAGCCGTGTGCCCCCGCCTGGACCTCTTCGGCGGTCCAAGGCATCAATCCTAGCGCCGTAAAGGTATCGTGGTAGCATTCGACGATTGTCGGCCAAGTGTTGACCAGGGTGTTGTCCCAGTCGAACAGGACAGCTTGCGGCGGCTTGAAGCCGGCCGGTTTGCTCATGTAACCGCCTCGCCGGCTGCCGCGAAACGCACATATTCCTCGCGCAGGCGCCGGGCCGTCGGCCCGACCTTGCCGTCCGCCACGGTCTGGTCATCGATCTTCACGACCGGCATCACGAACGATGTCGCACTGGTAATGAACGCTTCCCGTGCCTTCTTCGCTTCCGCCAGCGAAAAGGGCCGCTCGACGAACTTGAGCTGGAGCGCATTGCACAGCGACTTCAACGTATGGCGCGTGATCCCGGCCAGGATGCCGTTGTCGGTTTGCCGCGTCACCAATTCGCCGTCCTGGGTGACGATCCAGGCGTTTGTCGATGCTCCTTCGGTGACGCAGCCGTCGGCATCGACCAGCCAGGCCTCGTAGGCACCGCTTTCCCGCGCCGCCTGCTTGGCAAGCACGTTCGGCAGCAAGGCGACGGTCTTGATATCGCAGCGCTCCCAACGGATGTCGGGTTGGCTTTTCACGGCGATCCCGGGCCCGGGATCGGCATTGGCCCGCTTGCTGTTCTTGGTTGTGAGTACCAGCGCCGGCTTCACTGGTACGGTCGGAAAGGCGTGATCGCGTCGGGCAACGCCGCGTGTCACCTGCATATAGATGAGGCCGTCGCGCAGGCGGTTGCGGCGCATCAGTTCACGCATGACGAAAGCAAGAGCCGCGCGGGAGACTGGCCAGGCGATCCGGAGCTCGCGCAACGATCTGTCGAGTCTGTCGATATGCGGCGCTTCGTCGATCAACCGGCCGTCGCGTACGCCCACGACCTCGTAGACGCCATCGGCGAGCTGATAGCCGCGATCCTCGATGTGAACGCTGGCCTCGCGGTGGTCGACGTAACGACCGTTGACGTAGGCATAACGCGCCATGGCGCCCTCTTCCCCTCAGCTCGTGGAATCCGAACCATTGCGCTCGTCGAGTGCGCTTCCGTGCAGTCCCAATGATTTCAACTTGCGATGCAGCGCCGAGCGCTCCATGCCGACAAAAGTCGCGGTGCGGGAGATGTTTCCGCCAAACCGTGTGACCTGGGCGAGCAGATATTCCCGCTCGAAGACTTCGCGGGCGTCACGCAGTGGCAGCTGCATGATTTCGCCGCCCTTCTCCCAGCGCAGAACCGAAGGTGCATCCTCGCTGACGTCGCTCGGCAGCACGTCGGCCCGGATCGGTCCGCCACCCATCGGAGCCAGGATCAAGAGCCGTTCGATGACGTTGCGTAATTGGCGGACATTTCCCGGCCAATCGTGGCCCTGCAGAGCGGCCAGCGTGTCCTCGCCGATCGTTCGCGACGGCAGGCCGGTAGCGTCGGCGACACGGTGCAGGAGGTCGGCCGCGACCTCGGGGATATCCTCGCGGCGCTCGCTGAGCGGCGGGACGCGCAGCGAGACCACGTTCAAACGGTGATACAGCTCCTCGCGAAACTGCCCCGAGACGATATCTTCCTGCAGGCTCCGGGCTGTCGCGGCCAGGACTCGCACGTCGACTTCAACACGGGTCTTGCCACTGTCGCGCACAAAGGATTGCTCCTGGAGGACCCGCGCCAGCCGGCTTTGCAGGGCCAACGGCAGATCCGCGACCTCCTTGAGAAGCAAAGTGCCGCCGTGCGCCATCTCGAAGGCCCCGGAAACCCGAAGCGTGTCGCCTTCTGTCTCGCCATCGGTGCCGAACAGCTCGATATCCAGGCGTCCAGCCGGCAACGTCGAACAATTGACCACGACAAACGGTCCATCTGCCCGCTTCGAACTCTGATGGATCAGCCGGGCCGTGGTTTCCTTGCCGGCACCGGAGGCTCCGATGATCAGAACGCGGCTGCCGGTGGGCGCTACCCGCTCGATCTGGGTACGGACGCTGGCGGCACTTGCCGACGAGCCAACGAACGTGACGTCTCCACCCGCCCGCCGGCGCAGCGTGGCGTTCTCGCGCTTCAGACGGTCGGCCTCGATGGCGCGGTCGACGACCAGCAGCAGGCGGTCGGCCTTGAAGGGCTTTTCGATGAAGTCGTAGGCGCCGGTCTTGATCGCCGATACCGCGGTGTCGATCGTGCCATGGCCGCTGATCATGACGACCGGAATCGGTGGATCCTCGCGGCGGATGACCTCGAGCAGTTGCAGGCCGTCGAGTTCGCTGCCCTGCAGCCAAACATCCAGGATCACCAGCGCCGGGCGGCGCTGACGCACGGCATCTATCGCCTCGGTGCTGTTGTGAGCACGGCGGGCCGTATGACCCTCATCTTCAAGGATACCTGCGATCAGCGTGCAGATGTCGCGCTCATCGTCGACGATCAGAATGTCGTGGGCCATGACTCTTCAAGCAGTCCGCTACTCGCTGCGGATCATTGTGCGGCCGTCGCATGCGGTCGAGCCGACGCGATTTCCTTCGCGTCCCGCCGGAATACCAGACTGATGCAGGCACCGCCACCCTCACGGTCTTCCAGGGCGAGATAGCCACCGTGGTCTTCCATGATCTTCTTGACGATGGCAAGGCCCAGCCCCGTGCCTTTGCTGCGCGTCGTCATGTAGGGCTCGGTCAGGCGCTCCCGCCCTTCCTTTGGCAGGCCCTTGCCATTGTCCTCGATGACAATCCGCACGGTGGCGCCGTCGTCCTTCAAGGTCAGCGAAATCTCGCCCGGCGGCAACGGCCCGGCCGACGAGGCTTGCCGCCCCTCGATCGCCTCGGCCGAGTTTTTTAGGATGTTGGTCAATACTTGGCCGACCTGGCGACGATCACAGATCAGCGGCACCGCACCCTCCGGAAGATGCGAGCCATAGTGGATGTCGGGGTTGCCGTTGCGCTGTAGGAAAAGCGCCTGCTGGCACAGCTCCTTGGCATCTTCGGCCTGCACCGTCGGCCGGGGCATCCGGGCAAAGGACGAGAATTCATCGACCATGCGACCGATATCGCCGACCTGGCGGATGATCGTATCGGTGCAAATCGTGAACGTCTCGGGATCCTCCTTGATCTGCTTCAGATAGCGACGCTTCAGCCGCTCGGCCGAAAGCTGAATCGGCGTGAGCGGGTTCTTGATCTCATGCGCGATGCGCCGTGCCACGTCGCCCCAAGCAGCCATGCGCTGCGCCGACATCAGGTCTGTCACGTCGTCGAAGGTGACGACCGAGCCGGCATTCGAGGCCGCGCTTATGCGCACCAGAAGGATGCGCCGCGCGCCGCGCTGCAGGATTTCGACCTGTCCCTGGGTGACACGGTCCGGCCGCTCCGCCGCCTGGACCGCGAGCAGGGCGAGTTCCGGCATGACGTCGGTCAACGGCCGCTCGAGGACGCCATCCTCGGGCAGTGCCAGCAATTCGAGCGCCGAGCGGTTGCAGCGAATGACGATGCCTTTTCCGTCGACGCTGAGCACTCCGGCGGACACTCCCGCGAGGACCGCGTCGGTCAGACGTCGGCGGGTGTCGAGTTCCTGGTTGGCGTTGACCAATTCCCCGCGCTGCTGTTCGATCTGACTCGCCATGCGATTGAACGAACGTGCGAGCTGTCCCAACTCGTCGTTGGGTGGCCCCTCCTCCACGCGTGTCGTCAGATCGCCGCCGCGCACCCGCTCGGCTGCCACCATCAAGCCGCCGATCGGAGCAGTCAGGTGGCTCGCAAACAGGATTGCCAGCCAAACCGCCGCCAGCAGCATCAGGAAGGCGATGGCGCCACAAACCAGGAAGATGACGAGCTGACTGCGCTGCAGGGCGGATTCGATCTGCGCGTAGAATGTTCCGGCAAACTCGATGCTCTTGATGTAATCGACGACCCTGAGGTCGACGGCATGCCCCGTCGCCAGGAAGATCGGCTCGCCCACGAAGAGTTGCATGACGAAGTAGGCACCGTTCACAGAGTCGAACTGGACCGGCCGCGCCTGGTTGACCGCCTGCCAGAGGAATTTCGCCGATGGCATCGGATCGACCATGCCCTTGGCATCAGGGGCCTGGGCTTGCGCGATCATACCCTTGTCGGCGTCGATGACGGTCGCCTCGATGATCGGACGGCCCTCGATCAGGGTTTCCAGGAGCCGCTTCGTGACCTCGCCATCGCGAATGCCGTCAACCCCGAGATTCTGCAGCGGACCGGAGATCGACCCGATGTCGCGCAGAATTTCCTCTTCCCGCGCCCGCCGCACGGGCTCACCGATCGCACGTGCCGTCTCATACGCAGCCTGCGACGGCTTTACGACGAAGTCCGTCAAATTGATGAAAAGCAGCGACAGAATGATTGCGACGATCAACGTCGGCGTGATGGTGAAGACGCTGCAGACCAGCACGAGACGCATATGGAGCCGCGAGCCGGCGGCGCCCCGTCGGCGGTCCAGCCAGAGTTGCGTGAGGCGAACGGCGAGCACAGCCACGAGTGCGATCGCGATGACCAGGTCCGAAACCAGGAGACCGGTCATCCAGCCCAGGGTTCCGAACGCCGCCGGCACGAAGCCTGCGAGCCAGGCATAGGTGACGGCGCCGGCAACGATGGCGAGAACGGCAAGGGACACGGCAGCAACGCGGCCGCTCAGACTGCGGAGCACCGTGCTTACCGTATCGCCCAAGCGTCGACCGCTCAGCGCAGCTGTCACTAAGTCACCCGCCTCGGCGAACCTGCGGCGTACGAACCACGGGGACGTCGAGGTCCTTGATCTTTTTGCGCAACGTATTGCGATTGAGCCCCAGGAGACGGGCTGCGCGCAACTGATTCCCGCGCGTTGCCCCAAGGGCCAGCGACAGAAGCGGCCGCTCAACCTCCGAAATGACACGATCGTACATGCCATCCGGCGGCAGCCGGTCGCCATGGGCAGCGAATAGCGCCTGAAGGTGCCGATCCATGGCATCGGCCAGGGAGGCGTCGGCGAGACCGGCGTTGCCGGCGCCGGCGGGTTCGAACTCCGGTGCCTGGACGGCATCGGCGAGTTCCGACTCGATCGTCTCGACGCCGATCACCTCTTCCGAATAGAGCGCGGACAGGCGACGGACGAGGTTTTCCAGTTCGCGCACGTTGCCCGGCCAGCGATGTTGGCGTAGGCGCGCCATGGCATCCGTCGACAGCACCTTGGTCGGCAGGCCGTCCATGGTCGCGGCGCGCAGGAAGTGGTTGGCGAGTTCGGGGATGTCGTCGAGACGCTCCCGCAAGGGCGGCAGCCGGATCGGCACGACATTGAGGCGATAAAACAGATCCTCGCGGAACATCCCTTGCTGAATCAGACGACGCAGGTCGCGGTGGGTCGCGGCCACGATGCGAACATTGGCCTTGATCGGCGTCCGGCCGCCGACGGTCATGTATTCCCCCTCCTGCAGGACGCGCAGCAGGCGGGTCTGCGCCTCGGGAGGCATGTCACCGATCTCGTCGAGGAACAGCGTGCCACCAGAGGCTTGCTCGAATTTGCCCGAGGAGCGCTGCACGGCGCCGGTGAAGGCTCCGCGCTCGTGCCCGAACAGTTCGCTCTCGATCAGCTCGCGCGGGATGGCCGCCATATTGAGGGCCACGAACGGTCCCTTGCGGCGCTTGCCGTAATCGTGCAGCGCCCGTGCGACCAGTTCCTTGCCAGTGCCCGATTCACCCGAGACCATCACGGTGAGGTCCGTCGACATCAGTCGTGCCAGCGCCCGGTAGATCTCCTGCATGGCCGCCGATCGGCCGATCAATGGCAGGCGTTCGCTCTCCTCTGGCGGATGGCTGCCGCGCGGCATCGACGCGGCGGGCGCCGAGAGTGCCCGATTCACCACCGAGACCAGTTCGTTGAGATCGAACGGCTTCGGCAGATACTCGAACGCACCGCGCTCGGTGGCCCGCACCGCCGTCAGCAACGTCGACTGGGCGCTCATCACGATGATCCGGAGATCGGGCCGCAGCTTGCGGATACGCGGCACCAGGTCGAGACCGTTCTCGTCGGGCATGACCACGTCGGTAATGACGAGCTGGCCCTCGCCCTCCTGGACCCATTGCCACAGCGTCGCGGCAGCACCCGTGCTGCGCACGGTATGGCCCTGACGCCCCAGCGCCTGGTGCAGAACCGTCCGGATCGCGCGATCGTCGTCGGCTATGAGAATGGTCGCGGAAGCGCTCATAGTGCGCCTTGAGGGAATTGCATCGGCAGCATCACCCGAAAGGTTGTTCGGCCGGGCTCGCTGTCGAATTCGATTGCCCCGCCGTGGTCGTTGATGATCTTGGCCACCAATGCAAGACCCAGGCCGGTTCCCGTCGGCTTGTTGGTCACGAAAGCGTCAAACATGTGCGCCCGGATCTCGTCGAGGACCCCGCGGCCGTTATCGCGGACCGAAACGACCAGCGGCAGGTTGACCCTCGCCTGCTGACCGGGGACGGCCAGGCGCAGGCCATGGCGGAAGCCGGTCGAAAGCTCGATCTCGCGCTCGCTATCCCCCGGCGTCTCGCAGGCATTCTTCACCAAATTGAGGAAGACCTGGATGAGCTGATCGCGGTCGCCATGAACCTCGGGTAGCGACGGATCGTAGGTCTCGATGAACCGCACGCCCTTCCCGAAGCCGTTTTCGGAGAGGCGACGAACGTGGTTCAGCACCTGGTGGATGTTGATCGGGCCACGATCGATCGGGCGGCCGTCTGCAAACGCCTCCATCCGGTCGACCAGGGCCACGATCCGGTCGGTTTCCTCGCAAATCAGGCTGGTAAGTTCGCGGTCTCCATCGGGAACCGACTGCTCGAGAAGCTGGGCGGCGCCGCGGATGCCTGACAGCGGATTCTTGACCTCGTGCGCCAGCATGGCCGCGAGCGCGCTCACCGAACGGGCGGCGCTGCGATGCGACATCTGGCGGTCGATGTTGCGGGCAATCGTCTGCTCAACCAGCGACACGGCGATCAGCCCGTCGCTGTCGGCGACCGGCGAGAGACGGAGCGCGCAGAACCGCGTCCCGATGCGCGGCGAGGCCAACGTGATGCCGTTCTCCGCCACCGCTCCTCCGCTCGCTTGCACCTGCTCGAGCAACGAAAAGAGTGGCGTGTCTTCGGGCACAAATTCATCCAGCGGATGGCCGACGAGACGCGCGCGGCCCACGCCGAAGAACTGCTCGGCCGAAAGATTGGCATAGTGCACGAGCCGGCCGGCATCGACCACCACGACGGCCTCGGAAAGCGAATCCAGGATCGCCGATGAGAACAGCTCGGGCGAAGTGCTGGAGCGCTTGAACGGATGCAGCGGCATGCTAGGCCGCCTGCTGCTCAAGCGCAGGAAGGAAGAAGGCGGCAAGCATCGCTCGTACCTTGGCCGGATCAGCCTCGCGATTGACTGCGCCGCGGAAGTCAGCCGACGCCGGCAGACCCTTCGAGTACCAGCCGAGATGCTTGCGCGCCATCCGCACGCCGGTCTCCAGGCCATAGTGCTCGAGCATCGATTCGAAATGCGCGCGCACCGTGCCGTACTGCTCGACAAGCTGCGGATCAGGCAGCCGCTCACCGGTGCGCAGGTAGTGGATCACCTGATTGAGGAACCAGGGCCGCCCATAGGCACCACGGCCGATCATCACGCCGTCGGCACCCGACTGGGCCAGTGCCTGGTCGACGTCGTCGAGCGTATTGACGTCGCCGTTCACGATCACCGGCAGCTTCGTCGCCGCCTTGACGTTGGCCACGAACGCCCAATCAGCATGGCCGTCGTAGAACTGGCATCGCGTACGGCCATGCACGGTCAGCATCCGGATACCGCAGGCCTCGGCAATACGCGCGAGGTTGGGCGCATTGCGATTGTTGTCATCCCAGCCGGTACGCATCTTGAGTGTCACCGGCAGCTTCACGGCCTTGACCGTGGCTTCGAGAATCTTCGCAGCGTGCACTTCATCCCGCATCAGCGAGGAGCCGGCATGGCCGTTCACGACCTTCTTCACGGGGCAGCCGAAGTTGATATCGATAATGGCTGCGCCCCGGTCCTCGTTCAGCTTGGCGGCCTCGGCCATCACCTCGGGTTCGCAGCCGGCGAGTTGGACCGACATCGGGAACTCTTCAGGCGAATTCTTGGCCATCAGCAGCGTCTTGCGGTTCTCGCGCACCATCGCCGCCGAGGCGATCATCTCGGACACCACGAGGCCTGCGCCGCCGCGCTTGACCATCCGACGGAACGGCATGTCGGTGACTCCCGACATCGGGGCCAGAATGACCGGGTCCTCGAGGCGGACTGGGCCGATATCGACAGGGCTGAGTCGCTGGGTGCTCGCCATTCATCATGCTCAGTTAATAGGCATCTTGTGCAGTGCACAATAATTGAGCGAGCAATACCGAGTCCAGCCCTCTTCTGCAAGGGTCCGAAGTGCGCACTTCCGTATTCTGGTGTTATTAAACGCGCGTGCCCATCTGTACCGCCCTGATCGTCGCCGCCGGCCGCGGCAGCCGTTTTGGCGGCCCCCTGCCCAAGCAATATGCGCTTTTGGGCGGCCGACCCGTCCTATGGCATAGCTTGACCGCTCTTCGGGCGGCCCCCGGCATCGGCCGGATGCGGGTTGTGATTGCCTCGGGAGACGAGCGTCACTACCAGGCCTCCATCCAAGGATTTGACCTACTCCCGCCCGTCCTCGGCGGGGCAAGCCGGCAGCTTTCCGTCCTGAATGGCCTCGAGGCGCTGGCCGGCGAGCCGCCGGATTTCGTCGCCATTCACGATGCCGCACGCCCCTTCGTACGGCCTGCCGACGTCGCGGCCTGCCTTGAGGCGGCCGCAGCCCCCGGTATCGATGGTGCGGTCCTGGGCGTGGCGCTTGCCGATACGCTGAAGCGGGTCGAGGATGGCAACGTCATTTCCGGGACTATCCCGCGCCGCCAGCTCTGGCGGGCGCAGACGCCCCAAGTCTTCCGATTCGAGCCGTTGCTCGAGGCCCATCGCGCCGCTGCGGCACTCGGTGCCGACGAAGCGACCGCCCTCACCGACGATGCCGCCGTCGCCGAACGCGCCGGTCTCAAGATTGTCATGGTGGCCGGCAGCGGCGATAACCTGAAAATCACCACGACCGAGGATCTGCAGCGGGCGTTGACCATGGAATCTCGCACCGCGTTTGGCTTCGACGTGCACGGCTTCGCGCCGGGCGGCACTGTCATGCTGGGCGGCATAGCCCTCCCCCATGTTCAGGCGCTCAGCGGCCATTCCGACGCGGACGTGGCGCTGCATGCCCTGACCGACGCGATCCTGGGGACCATCGGCGCCGGCGACATCGGCTTGCATTTCCCGCCATCCGATCCGCAATGGCGCGGCGTCTCCTCCGACCGTTTCTTGCGTCATGCCGTCGGCCTTCTCGCCGAGCGCGGCGGGCGAATCGTCCATCTCGATCTCACCCTGATCTGCGAGGCACCGCGGATCGGCCCGCATCGCGAGGCGATGGTCGATAGCATCGCCCGCATCGCCGGCATCAGCCGGGATCGCGTGAGCGTGAAGGCGACCACCACCGAAGGGTTGGGTTTCACCGGCCGGCGCGAGGGCATTGCCGCCCAGGCGGTCGCCACCGTGGAAGTGCCGAGAAACTAGAGGTTCGCATGTTCGATCACGAGATGAGGGGAGCGGCCGAGCGCGTGTTGGTGGCCTGCCGCAAGAGCAAGCTCAAGGTCGTGACCGCTGAATCCTGCACCGGTGGACTGGTGGCAGCCACCCTGACCGCCATTGCCGGGTCGTCCGACGTCGTCGAGCGCGGCTTCGTCACGTATGCCAACGAGGCCAAGCGCGAAATGCTGGGCGTGCCGTGGCATGCGCTGCTCGGCCATGGCGCGGTAAGCGAGCCCGTGGCCCGCGCGATGGCGGCCGGCGCCCTCGCCCATTCGCAGGCCGACATCGCGGTCTCGGTGACGGGGGTTGCCGGCCCAGGGGGGGGCTCCGAGGACAAGCCGGTCGGCCTTGTCCATTTGGTGGCCGTCAGGGCCGGCCACGAGCCGATCGTCGAGCGTCACGTCTTCCCGGGCGATCGCGACACGATCCGCCGGATCTCGGTCCTTACCGCCCTGGCGATGCTGGCGTCGCTGGCCGAGCGCTAGGCTTGCCATAGAGCTGCGTGGCGCGGGCCTCGAAGGCAGAGACCATCCGGCGGACCGCCTCGGCGAAGAGCAGCCGGACAGTCTGCTGCAGCAGCATCGAGCGGAAGTCGAACTCGAGTTCGAAATCGATCACCGTGCCGTGCGGATCGGGCAGAAACGTCCAGCGGCTTATCAGCCGGCGGAACGGACCTTCGATCCCCGTCGTGTCGATGCGCGGACCGCCCGGCAGATCTGGCGCCAGCTCGACCCTGGAAACGAATTTCTCATGGAACGGCCCGAAGCCGATCGCCAATTCGGCGATCTCGACCGCGCCGTCGCGTTGGCGCACCCGGGCAGCATGGCACCATGGCAGGAATTCGGGATAGCGCCCGACATCGGCCACGAGATCGAACAGCTGCTTTGGCGTATGGCCAACGAGACGGCGCTCGGCGTGGCGGGTCGTCAAGGTCCGGTCAGGCCCGCGGCCGGGTGGCCAGTCGCTCCGACCGAGCGGCGCGCAGGCGGGCGAAATCGTCGCCGGCGTGATAGCTCGAACGCGTCAGCGGCGAAGCCGAGACCATCAGGAAGCCCTTGGCGCGGGCCAGTCGCGCCAGTTCGTCGAACTCGGCCGGCGTCCAGAAGCGGTCGATCGGTGCATGCTTGGGCGTAGGCTGCAGGTACTGGCCGACGGTCAAGAAATCGACATCGGCGGCGCGCAGATCGTCCATCACCTGCAGGATCTCCTCGCGCGTCTCGCCGAGGCCGACCATCAGGCCGGATTTGGTGAACATCGAGGCGTCGATCTCCTTCACCCGGGCGAGCAGCCTGAGTGAGGTGAAGTAGCGCGCGCCGGGCCGGATGGTCGGATAGAGCCGCGGCACTGTCTCGAGATTGTGGTTGAAGACATCGGGTCGCGCGGCGACCACGGTCTCGATAGCGCCATCCTTGCGCATGAAGTCGGGCGTCAGGATTTCGATGGTCGTCGACGGTGCCGATTTGTGCAGGGCCGCGATCACCTCGGCGAAATGCCTCGCGCCGCCGTCATCGAGATCGTCGCGATCGACCGACGTGACGACCACGTGACCAAGGCCCAGCTTGCCTACGGCCTCGGCGATGTTGGCCGGTTCGTGCGGGTTCAGCGCTCCAGGCTTGCCGGTGGCGACGTTGCAGAAGGCGCAAGCCCGCGTGCAGACCTCGCCCATGATCATGAATGTGGCGTGTTTCTGCTTCCAGCACTCGCCGATATTCGGACACGCCGCCTCTTCACAAACCGTCGTGAGGCCGTACTGGCGCATCAATCGCTTGGTCTCGGCATATTCCGGCGAGTTCGGCGCACGCACGCGAATCCAGTCCGGCTTCCGCCGAATCGGATTGTCCGCCCGATGCGCCTTCTCGGGGTGGCGTTCGGCGCGGCTCAAGGGAAGCTTGTCGTGCGATCCGTCCATGACGGCCTAGATATGGAGCGTCCGGCCGTAGGCCGCCAGTACCGACTCGTGCATCATCTCGGACAGAGTGGGATGCGGAAACACCGTGGCCATCAGCTCGGCCTCGGTGGTCTCCAATGTCTTGGCGACGCTGTAGCCCTGGATCAGCTCCGTTACTTCGGCGCCGATCATGTGGGCGCCCAGCAGCTCACCGGTCTTGGCATCGAAGATGGTCTTGATGAAGCCCTCGGGCTCGCCCAGGGCAATCGCCTTGCCGTTGCCGATAAACGGGAACTTGCCGACCTTGAGCTGCAGGCCCTTGGCCTTGGCCGCGGCCTCGGTGAGGCCAATGCTCGCCACCTGCGGCTGGCAGTAGGTGCAACCCGGGATGTTCTCGGTCTTCATCGGATGCACGCCTTTGACGCCAGCGATCTTCTCGACCACCACGACACCCTCGTGCATCGCCTTATGGGCAAGCCACGGCGGCCCCGCGACGTCGCCAATGGCATAGACGTTGGACTCCCCCGTAGAACCCCACTGGTCGATCACGATGTGGGTCTTCTCGACCTTCACCTTGGTGCCTTCGAGGCCCAGGTTCTCCACATTGCCGATGATGCCGACGGCGCTGATCACGCGATCGACGGTGATCTCCTGGCTCTTGCCGCCTGACGTGATCGTGGCCGTAACGCTGTTGGCGGCTTTCTTCAGGTTCGAGACCGTGGCGCCGGTCAGGATCTTCATCCCCTGCTTCTCGAAAGCGCGCTTGGCGAAGGCCGACACTTCCTCGTCCTCCACCGGCAAGACGCGATCGAGGACTTCGCAGACAGTCACCTCGGCACCCATGGTCCGATAGAAACTAGCGAATTCGATGCCAATCGCACCGGAGCCGATCACCAGCAGCGACTTGGGGAACTCCGGCGGAACCATTGCTTCCTTGTAGGACCAGACGAGTTTGCCGTCGGACTCCAGCCCCGGAAGCTGTCGCGCCCGGGCGCCGGTCGCCAGGATCACGTTCTTGGCCGTGAGCGTCACATTGCTCTTGTCGTTCATCGCAACGGCAAGCTTGCGGAGCGCGCCTTCACTGCCGGCGAGCTTGGCCGAACCGTCGAAGACCGCGATCTTGTTCTTCTTCATCAGGCCTTTGACGCCGTTGCTGAGCTGGGTCGCCACCTTGCGAGAGCGTTCGACGATTTTCTTGGGGTCGAATGAAACGTCCTTCACCGAGAGGCCGAAGGAGTCGGCGTGCTTGATCAGGCTATAGACTTCGGAGGTACGCAGCAGCGCCTTGGTCGGAATACAGCCCCAGTTCAGGCAGATACCGCCCATGTGCTCGCGTTCGACGACGGCGGTCTTGAGCCCGAGCTGCGCGGCCCGGATCGCGGCGACATAGCCGCCTGGTCCGCCGCCCACGACGATAATGTCGAAGTTCGTTTCGGCCACTGGTCGCTCCTAGGCCAGCATCGCGGCCGGCTGCTCGATATAGGCACGCAACGTCTGAAGATATTGCGCGCCCATGGCGCCGTCGACGACGCGGTGATCGACCGCCAGCGTGCAGTTCATCATGTTGCGCACGACGATCTGGCCCTTGCGCACCACCGCCCGCTCCTCGCCCGCACCGACGGCAAGGATCATAGCCTGCGGCGGGTTGATGATGGCGGCGAAGTCGTTCACGCCGAACATGCCGAGGTTGGAGATGGTGAAGCCGCCGCCCTGGAACTCCTCGAGCTTCAGCTTGCCGGCCTTCGCGCGGGTCGCGAGATCCTTCATCTCCGTCGAGATCTGGGCCAGGCCTTTCATGTCAGCATTGCGCACTATCGGCGTGATGAGACCACGGTCGGTGGCGACGGCGACAGAGATGTCGACTGCGCCGTACTGGATCATCTCATCCTCGGTCCACGAAGCGTTGCACTCGGGATGATCGCGCAACGCCTTGGCGCAGGCCTTGATGATCATGTCGTTGACAGAGACCTTGGCGCCCTGCTTGCGGACCACGTCATTGATCGCCTGGCGGGCCGCCAGGAGAGCGTCGATCTCGAGTTCCACCGTCAGATAGAAATGCGGCACCTGCTGCTTGGACTCGAGCATGCGCCGCGCGATCACCTTGCGAATCGAGGTGTGCGGGATGCGCTGGTCGCCCGGCGCCGTGAAGATCGGTTGCGACGCGGACGCCGGTGCGGCCTTCGGCGCAGGCGCTCCTGCCGGCGCTGCACCCGGCTTGGCCTGTTCGACATCGACCTTGACGATACGCCCGCCGGGGCCGCTGCCCTTGATCCGGGAAAGATCGAGCCCTTTGTCGGCGGCAATACGCTTGGCCAACGGCGACGCGAAGATGCGATCGCCTGAGGGCGTCGGCGCAGCGGCAGCCGGCGTTGCCGGAGTCGGAGCGGCTGGCTTGGGCGACGGCGGCGCAGCTGGGGTAGCAGTTGTTGCTGCCGGTACTGGCGCTGCTGCTGCCGGCGCAGGTGCGGCCGGTGCCGCGCCTGCGGGTACGGACTTTTCACCTTCTTCCAGAAGGATTGCGATGACGGCGTTCACTTTCACGCCCTCGGCGCCTTCGGGCACGACGATTTGACCGATCCGTCCTTCGTCGACGGCTTCGACTTCCATGGTCGCCTTGTCGGTCTCGATCTCGCACATCACCTGGCCGGCTTTGACGGTGTCGCCCACCTTCACATGCCACTTGGCGAGCTTGCCCTCCGTCATCGTGGGTGACAGCGCGGGCATCAGGATATTGATGGCCATGGCCCTACCCTCCCCGCGTCAGCGATTGCAGACCGCGTGAGCGGCCTCGACGATGTTGCTCGATTGCGGCAGGGCCATCTTCTCCAGGTTGGCGGCATAGGGCAGCGGTACATCGAGACCGGCGACGCGCTTCACCGGCGCATCGAGCCAGTCGAAGGCATGCTCCATCATCAGGGCCGAGAGTTCCGAGCCGATGCCGGCGAATGGCCAGCCCTCTTCGACCGACACGAGCCGGTTCGTCTTCTTTACCGAGTTGACGATGGTTTCGGTGTCGAAAGGGCGCAGGCTGCGCAGATTAATGACCTCGGCGTCGATTCCCTGCTTGGTCAGTTCCTCGGCCGCCTGCAGGGCCTTCCCGACCATGATCGAGAAGGCGACGATGGTAACGTCCTTGCCGGCCCGCTCGATCTTGGCCTTGCCGATCGGCAGGATGAAGTCAGGGTCCTCCGGCACGTCGAAGGATTGGCCGTAGAGAATCTCGTTCTCGAGGAAGATCACTGGATTGGGATCGCGGATGGCGGCCTTGAGCAGGCCCTTGGCGTCCGCGGCGCTCCACGGCGCCAGCACGCGCAGGCCGGGAACGTGGGCATACCAGCTCGCATAACACTGTGAATGCTGGGCGCCGACGCGGGAAGCGGCGCCATTAGGGCCGCGGAACACGATCGGGCAGGTCATCTGGCCGCCTGACATGTAGTGAGTCTTGGCCGCCGAGTTGATGATCTGGTCCATCGCCTGCATGGCGAAGTTGAAGGTCATGAACTCGACGATCGGCTTCAGGCCGCCAAAGGCCGCACCGACGCCGAGGCCGGTAAAGCCATGCTCGGTGATCGGTGTGTCGATGACGCGTTTGTCGCCGAATTCCTCGAGCAGGCCCTGGCTCACCTTGTAGGCGCCTTGATACTGGGCGACTTCTTCGCCCATCAGGAAGATCTTGTCGTCCTTGCGCATCTCCTCCGCCATGGCGTCGCGCAGGGCTTCGCGCACCGTCATGTGAACGGTCTTGCCCGTCCATTCGGGTTCGGCCGCTGGCGCCGAAGCCGCGGGCTGTGGGCTTGGCGCAGGCGCGCTGGCGGGAGGCGGCGCCTCGCTGCGGGCTGCGGCGGTGGAGGCGACTGGCGCCACCTTGGCCGCATCGGCAACGCTCTCGCCTTCAGCCGCGAGAATGCAGATCGGCGTGTTGACCGCCACGCCTTCGGTACCTTCGTCGATCAAGAGTTGCGCCACCGTACCTTCGTCGACGGCTTCGACTTCCATAGTGGCTTTGTCGGTCTCGATCTCGCAGATCACCTGACCCGACTTGACCGCATCGCCCACCTTCACATGCCACTTGGCGAGCTTGCCTTCAGTCATGGTCGGAGACAGCGCCGGCATCAGAACCGAAATCGACATGAAATCAGGCTCCGATCAGAATATTGGTCCAGAGTTCCGACGGATCGGGCTCCGGGCTGTGCTGGGCGAACTCCGCCGCATCGTTCACGATCTTGCGGATGTCCGCATCGACCGCCTTCAGCGCCGCCTCGTCGGTGAGCTTGGCGTCGACCAGGCGCTTGCGCAGGTGATCGATCGGATCGCGCTCAGTGCGATACTTGTCGACCTCTTCCTTGGTCCGGTACTTGGCCGGGTCGCTCATCGAATGACCGCGATAGCGATAGGTCTGCATCTCGAGGATGTAGGGGCCCGCGCCGCTGCGGGCATGGTCGACCGCCTTCTCGCCGGCTGCCCGCACCGCCAGAACATCCATGCCATCGACACGCTCGCCGGGAATGCCGAACGCTTCGCCATGCCGGTAGAGTTCGGTGGTCGCCGACGCGCGCTCGACGGACGTGCCCATGCCGTAGCGGTTGTTTTCGATGATGTAGATGACGGGAAGCTTCCAGAGGGCTGCCATGTTCATGGCTTCGTAGACCTGGCCCTGGTTGGCGCTGCCGTCGCCGAAATAGGTGAGCGAGACATTCTTGGTGCCAGCATATTTATGCGCGAACGCGAGGCCGGTGCCGATCGGAACCTGGGCGCCCACGATGCCGTGTCCGCCGTAGAAATGCTTGTCGCGGCTGAACATGTGCATCGAGCCGCCCTTGCCCTTGGAGTAGCCGCCGCTGCGGCCGGTCAGCTCGGCCATCACGCCCTTGGGATCCATGCCGCAGGCCAGCATGTGGCCGTGGTCGCGATAGGAGGTGATGACGGCATCCTGGTCGCCGATGGTCGACTGCATGCCGACGACAACTGCTTCCTGGCCGATGTAGAGATGGCAGAAACCGCCGATCAGGCCCATGCCGTAAAGCTGGCCCGCGCGCTCTTCGAAGCGGCGGATCAAAAGCATGCTGCGGTAGAAAGATTTGAGGTCTTCGGCACTCACGCTGTTATCGCCGGGCCCTGATGACTTGGGGGGCGACTTCGATTTGACGGGAAGAGATTCGACCTTCGGCTTCACGGCCGGCTTCGCCATAGCATTCCCCTCGGTAGCCCCGTTCCGGCTTATAGCATCGCTTATGCCGATGTGGTTGATCTAGCTGGAAAAAACCAGAATGACGCCGGGTGCGCCGCAGCAATTGAGCGATTGTTTGCAAATGGACCGATACGCCGGACAGTTTCTTTCGGCCGGCCGCTTTGCGGTCTCTCTTCAGCGCGTCGGCGCGAAGATGATCGTGTCATCCTTGCGCGAGAAATTCAGCAGAATGCGCGCGCGCTCGTCCAGCATGTCCGGATCGAGACTCTGATTGCGCAACGCCGCCACCCGCCGTTCCCAGATCTTCCTCGTCGCCTCCGCTTCCGCGAAATTGTGCTCGGCGATCAGCACTTCGCGCTGAAGGTGGGCCATGGCCAGCAAACCGCGATCACCGTTCACCAGGTGGTAACCGAAATAGCCAAACACCGTCGCGAAGACGATCGGAGCTAGAATCTGACGCGGTCTCAACAACATATGCTGCTTTCCCGAACTCATATGGCAACATATGGTGTCGGGAAGTCAAGAATTTTCCTTCTATCAGAGGCGCTTAGCGTCGGTAAGAGCGATCCGGACGCGCCGATTGTGACGGCCCTTGTTGTCGATCTTGAGGATGCGGACCGGCGGTGATGCCCCGGTGGAAGCGAGGTGCGTGCCGCCGCAGGCCTGCCGATCAAGGCCCACGATTTCGACAATCCGGATCTTGCCGTCAGGCGTTGGTGGCGGCGCGACAGAGCGGCTGCGGATCAGGCCGTGCTCCGTCTGGGCTTCCGTCATCGGCACGTAGGCGAAATTCACAGCAATATCCTGCGCGATCGCGTCGTTGATCGGCCCTTCGAGCGCGCGGAGGCGGTCGTTGTCGGCCCCGGGGACGTCGAAATCCATGCGCGCCGACCCGTCCTCGTACATCTGGACGCCGGTGACCAACGCACCGTCGAAAGCCTGGAAGACCAAGGCGTTCAGGATGTGCGTGCCGGTGTGGAGCTGACGCATGATTCGACGGAACGCAGGATCGACTGTGACCTCGACGGTGCCGCTCAACTCGTCTTGCGTGGCGAGGACATGCCAGAGTCTGCCATCGGCATATTCGAACCCCGTCACACGAGTCTCGCCGCGGCTCCAATTGAGAACGCCACGGTCCGCAAGCTGACCGCCTCCGCCGGGATAGAATGGCGATTCCGCCAGTGCGACCTTGCCGGGCCGCACATCGACGACCGTTGTCTCGACGGTCAAGGTCTCGGGATTGTCATGGCAGAAGAGATGCATGTCCCATCGCTAGCGCCTTTCCCGTCAAACGTATTGGCTGGAATTGCTAGGCAGCGGCGCGGGTGAATTGCAGCGGCGTGATGCCGTAGCAGCGTTTGAAATGCTTGTTGAGGGCACTCTGATCGTAGAAGCCGGCGGCTGTCGCCACGTCGGCCGGCGCCTCGGCCCGCCGCAGGCGCCGGCAGGCCATGCCCAGCCTGATCTGCGTGAGATAAGCGTGCGGCGTCAGTCCGGCGACGCGCTTGTAGAGACCGATGAGCTGGAAAGTCGTGAGCCCGACATCGGCAGCCAGCTCCTCAAGTCTCAGGTTGGACGCGTAGTCGATGAACATCCGTTCCTTCACGCGCTCGAACAGCACCTGATCACGCGGCGCCGGTGGAATGCGATGGCGTCCGCTGCCATGACGCTCGAACAGCCGGCCGAAGCTGCCGACCAGGAGCTCGCGCTCCCGGAACACATCCCGTCCCTCTTCCAACGCCAGATGAAGGCCGAGAAAGGACTGGATCAGGTCCCGCTCGCCAAACTTGTTACGCGTGAAATACGGGATCGAGTCGATGCCGAGTCCCTTGGCGACTCCGTCGAGCGCCGACTGCGTCAGATAGAGCGAGCGGTACTGCCAACGCGCGCTACGCCCCAGCCAGCCGCCGTGCGGCTCCTCAGGATTGAAGACGAACAGCGTCGCAGGCGTTGCATCCTGAAGCTCACCTCGGCTGCGCACTACCGAGCCGCCCTGCTCCGTCACCGCGATCACCAGCGCATCGTGCGTGTGCAGGGGATATTCGTGCGTCGTGAAGTCAGCCCGCATCAGGCTGAGGCCGGCAAGATGCCGGTCCCACCAATAGTGCGTTGAGTTGCGAGGATCGCTGCGGGCCATGGCAATTTCTACCAATACCGGACCGCAGTGCGCCACTAGGCTTGACCCATGATCGTCCGCATCTGGCGTGGCCAGGCACCCCTCGGCGCCAAGGCCGACGCATATCATGCACATGTCACCGGGACAGTGTTCCCCCAGCTCAAAGCGCTGGCGGGACACCAGGATGCCTGGTTGCTGCGCCGCGAGGTCAATGGCGAGGTGGAATTCCTGGCGATGACATTCTGGGACTCGCTCGACGCGATCCGCTCGTTCGCGAGCGAGGATATCGGCCGCGCCATCGTCGAGCCGGAGGCCCGCGCCGTGCTTTCCGACTTCGACGACTTCGCCCGCCACTATGAGGTGGCGTTCAAGGCCTAGTCCCCGCGCAGGATCGACGTTCCGGCATAGCGCGCCTGGGTGCCGAGCTGCTCCTCGATGCGCAGCAGCTGGTTGTACTTGGCGAGGCGATCCGAGCGCGACAGCGAACCGGTCTTGATCTGGCCGCAGTTGGTGGCGACCGCCAGGTCGGCGATCGTCGAATCCTCGGTCTCGCCCGAGCGATGGGACATCACCGCGCCGTAGCTGGCGTGGCGCGCCATCGCGACCGCGTCCATCGTCTCGGTCAATGTGCCGATCTGGTTCACCTTGACGAGGATCGCGTTGGCCAAACCGTCCTTGATGCCCTGGGCCAGGCGCTTCGGGTTGGTGACAAACAGGTCGTCGCCAACCAGCTGGATCTTCTTGCCCAGCTTGTCGGTGATGGCCTTCCAGCCCTTCATGTCATCCTCGGCCATGCCGTCCTCGATCGAAACGATCGGGTAGCGCTTTACGAGATCGGCGTAGTACTCGACCATGCCGGTGGCATCGAGCGACCTGCCCTCGCCTTCCAGCTCGTACTTGCCCTTTTTGTAGAATTCGGTCGAGGCGGGATCGAGCGCCAGCATGACGTCCTCGCCCGGTTTGTAGCCGGCCTTCTCGATCGCCTTCATGACGAAGGTCAGGGCTTCGTCGGCCGTCGCGAGATTGGGTGCGAAGCCGCCCTCGTCGCCCACATTGGTATTGTGCCCGGCGTCCTTGAGTTGGCCGCGCAGTGCGTGGAAAACTTCCGAACCCATGCGCAACGCCTCGGAGAAGCGCTCAGCCTTCACCGGCATGATCATGAATTCCTGGATATCGATCGGATTGTCGGCATGGGCGCCGCCGTTGATGATGTTCATCATCGGCACCGGTAGAACCGAGGCTTGGCTACCCCCGACATAGCGGTAGAGCGGCAGGCCGCTGTCCATGGCGGCAGCCTTGGCCACGGCGAGCGAGACGCCCAGGATCGCATTGGCGCCAAGCCGGCTCTTGTTCGGGGTGCCGTCGAGCTCGATCATCGCCCGGTCGATCTTGATCTGCTCCAGCGCGTCGAGGCCGGACAGCAGGTCCATGATTTCGGCGTTCACCGCCGCGACCGCCTTCAGCACGCCCTTGCCGCCATAGCGCTTCTTGTCGCCATCGCGCAGTTCAACCGCCTCGTGGGCGCCGGTCGAGGCGCCCGAGGGCACAGCGGCACGGCCCGTTGCGCCGCTTTCGAGTTCGACCTCGACTTCGACCGTGGGATTGCCTCGGCTGTCGAGGATTTCACGGGCGCGGATTTCTGCAATGGCGCTCATCGGGCAAACTCCCTGTGGGAACGGCGTGGGGCGCGGCTTGTCTAGCCGCGCCTTTCCCCGGGAGCAAGTGACGGCGCGGAGCAGGTTTTCTATGCTGAAGCTGGACCTACCGCCAAGCGCTCTTCAGTGCCTGATCGGTCTTCCATTTCTCGACGGCAGCGACATCATCGCACGAGAAGGCCTGTGTGTTCTTGCGCGGCGTGCCCTCGACCCAGGCGAAAACGAGGCATTGCCGGTAGGTGTCGGCGCCCTGCTTCGTCTCGAACCTGATCTCCGCCGTGGCGGCCGCCCCCGATTTGGTGTCGCCGTAGTCGTCGATCACCGGCGCGATCTCACCCACCATGCGGCCCACCGCCTTGTTGTCGGCGTACCACTTGGCGAAGGTGACGAACTGCTCGCCCGCCACGCCCTTGCCGTCGGCGACGACATAGGCCTTGAGGTCGCGGATCAGCGCCTGCGCCGCTGCCTCGGCCTTGGGTTCCGCAGCTTTCCGGCGCTCCGCCAGCCGGTCACGCAGCGCCTTCAGCATGTCGGCATTCGAGAGCGCCGGGGCGGCAACCTGGGTTGACGGCTCGATCCGCCGGATCGGCGCCTTGGCAGCTTCGGCATTGAGCTGCTGGGCCTCTAGCGGCGTCAGCTTGCCGACAACCGGCGTTCCACGCCCCTTCTGCCAATCGCCGATCGCCTTGACGGTCGCCTCGGATTGCAGGTTGCCGTCGATCGGGCCGTTGTACTTGTCGAGCGTTCTCAGCGACTCCTGGATGCGCTTGCGGTCGGGCTCGGCGCTCTGCAGCACCGTGGTGTAGTCCGGCGGCGGCGCCGGCCGTGCCGCCGCGACGGGCGCCCCGCCTCCGG
>Ga0207952_1000098_pt1 | contig 89629 bp, 86 predicted proteins | sample SubbioR12Aug_8Ca_FD_184831 | JGI IMG/M metagenome (GOLD analysis project Ga0207952, IMG submission 184831) | Serpentinite rock and fluid subsurface biosphere microbial communities from McLaughlin Reserve, California, USA - CR12Aug_8Ca (SPAdes) | ecosystem: Environmental > Terrestrial > Deep...
TATGGTGTTGCCAAGACGATGGGTGGTAGAAAGGACATTTGCTTGGATAGGAAAATACAGGAGAATGAGCAAAGATTATGAGTATTGTCCGAAAACAAGTGAGACAATGATCTTTCTTTGCATGACAAAGACAATGGCAAGTAGGTATGAATCAATTACTTAAATTTTCAAACACTTTCTAAAGCAAGGATTGTCAATGAGGTACTTATTCAAAATATTCGTGTTTTGTATCTGTTTTTCCAAACTGTTATTAGCCAATGATTCCCCTAATTGGCAAATTGATGGCGTGAATGACGGGTGGAAAGATGAATTCTTAGCATTAAAATATTTCCATAATTCGGAGCTGCAAAGGCAATGGGCTTGGCACATGCTTGGTGGTTATCATTTTATAGGAGATGAGAATATTTTAGATTTTGGGTGTGGTGATGGAAAGATTACTGCTGAAATCTCGCATTTTATACCACAGGGACATATTGAAGGGGTTGATTCATCATCTTCTATGATCACTTTTGCTAAACGTTGCTTTCCAAATATTCATTACCCTAATTTAACTTTTAAACAAACTATCGATACCCATCTTGATAATGGAAAATATGATGTAATTTGCTCATTCTGTGTTTTTCATCTTGTTCCAAACTCAGTCACTTTATTAAAGAATTTGCGCATGAATTTAAATCCAGATGGAGTTTTGTTGTTAGTAGTCCCATCTGGAAATAATCCAGCCTTTTTTCAAGCTGCAAACGAAGTTTTTGACAAATATAAGCTATCGGCTCCTTGGTCGTCGAAAGATAATAAATCAAGCAGTGCTACTATGCGCACCAAAGAAGGATGCATTGAGTGTCTTACTAAAGCAGATTTAGAACCAATTTCGATAAATGCTTTTCATAACCCTACGGCATTTTATAACAAACAGGAATTGGTTGAGTGGATGATAGGAACAGTATCGGCAAACTGGAAAATTCCTGTTGAACAAGCCAATCTTTTCTTTAATGATCTTGTTGATCGTATGGCAGAACTCGACTCGGATGTGATTGATCAATCAGGAGCTTATCATATGAAGCTTAGTAGATTTGAAATCATTGCTAAGCCAAAAACATGACTGGTTAACTGAGGAATTTAAATAATTTGGCAGAGCACGTTTTTACTTTGCCGAATGATTTCTATCACTTCTTGATGTTGAACCTTTCCTTCTTTGGTGTGCCTACCATGCCGTAGAGCTGCTTGACGAGAGCGCTCTTTTCCTGCTTTTGTTATGGGTCCTTTTGCGGCTCCACCATGCATATGACAGGTTGCTCTTCCACGCTTCGCCCACTTTAAACACTGCTTGCCAGACAGTCGTTCCGTTTGCATTTTTGCGTTTGTAAATAAATGCCATGTTTCCAACCTTTGTGTTTTGGTGTTTGGTTGGACGGCGTGCTGGATAAGATTATTTTTCAATGCACCGCCATTGCACCGTCGGCATGAAATTTAAACTTTAGCTTGATGTTTAGTCAAGCTGATTATGCCTTAAGTGCAGTGGAATGCGCCGATTAAGAAAATGGGGCAACCTGGACTTGAACCAGGGACCGACGGGTTATGAGTCCGCTGCTCTAACCGCTGAGCTATTGCCCCAGATAATGGGAATAATTTAGCGGAGTGGGGAGATCCTTGGCAAGGATTAGAATCCAAGCCCTTCCAAAAGTTCTTAGCTACACACCTTTCAGTCTTTGTTCTGGACGATAGTCTTGTGTGTTTATGTATATGTGTATTTGCAATTAAGTTTTATTATAAAGTGTAATTTTGTTTATTATTTCTTTCGCGAGTTCTAAAGAATAGGAAAACGGAGTATGATGGGGGGATGGAAATTTCCGAATATCGGCGTCAGTCCTCAATGAGTAGGTCGCTTGTTCTGGTGGGGTTACTAAGTGAGCCATTTGCGACTCTTTATTCTTATTTAGCTTTTATTTTGTACAAGGATTTGGAAGCGAGCGTATTCGAGGTGGCGCTGCTTGCAATGTTGAAGCCGGTGGTGACGATTTTGTCGTTCTATTGGAGTGCTGGACTGAAGGGACGGGTGCGGGGCTTGAAGCGCAATGTGGTGTGGGCAGGGATTTTGATGCGGGCGCCGTTCTTGCTGTGCTTGTGGATCGATTCGGTGGGGTTCGTGATCGGGGCTGCTGTCAATTATATGTTTTTCTATAGGGCCCAGGCGCCGGGTTGGATGGAGATGATTCGGCGAGGGCTGGAGCAAGAGAAGAGAGGGCGGGCCTTTTCGTGGAGTGCGGCGCTTGGGTATGCGGAAGGGGTGGCTCTGTCGCTGGGGGTGGGGGGGATGTTGGATCGGGATCCGGGGCTGTGGCGGGTGCTGTTTGTGGGAGCGGCATTGATTGGGTTGTTGTCAGTATGGGTGCAGGGGCAGATTACAGTGGCGGGGGTTGAGGTGGCGGGGGAGAAGATGTCATGGCGCGAGTTGACGGTGCGGCCGTGGCGCGACAGTTGGAATTTGATGCGGGGGGAGTTTGCGAGGTTCCAGTGGGGCTTCATGGGGTGCGGGTTCGGGATTATGTTGATTCAGCCAGTGCTGACGGTGTTTTGTGTCGATAGATTGGGGGTTTCATACTTGGAAATGATGGCGGCAATTTCGGTGGCCAAGGGGTTGGGGTTTGTGGTGTCGTCGCCGCTTTGGGCGAGAGTGTTGGAGCGTGTCGATTTATTGAGGGTAGCAGGGGCCGTTTTTCTTGTGGTGGGTTTATTTCCTGTGTTGCTGGGGTGTTCGGTGTGGGGCTTGGTTTGGTTCTATGTGGCCCACTTTTGGTATGGCGTGGGGCAGGGGGGGAGTCACTTGGTTTGGAATTTGTCGGGGCCTATGTTTTCGGGGAGGGAGGAGAGCGCGCGCTATACGGGGGTGAATGTGGTGCTGGCGGGCTGTAGAGGGGCGGTGGCACCGCCGTTGGGGGGATGGCTTGCCGGCGTTACGGGTCCTCTGGGGGTCTTGGGGCTGAGTGGGTTACTTTGTTTCTTGAGCGGGTTTGTGCTTTGGCGAAAAAAAGTTTGTCGGGAATCGTCTCGTTCGTTATAGGGAAGATTGGTGTGTAGATAGGGACGATGAGATCGATACAGTGCGCGTCGGTTGCATTTCTTGGGTTGTTTTCTGTTCTGCCTCTGATCGGGGATGAGCCCGAAGAGGGAATTGTTCAGGAGACGGGGGAAATTGCCGCGGTGATGACGCGGAGCGATAGCATTCCGTTGGAAATTCAGAGCGAGACCGATCCCTATTTTGAGGGGTATATCCAGGCCCTTGTCGATATGCACTACTCCGAATACCAGGTGGTGGTGTTGGTCAAGGATCGAGAGGTGTGGCTCGCGAATCTGCCGAAAAATAAGTTGATTGCCAATAGTATTGTGTCGTTTGTCAAAGATGTTCCGGGCGTAAAAGAGGTTCACGTCTTGAATGGTGTGCCGCCACCCAATGAAGAGTTGAGGGAAAAATATGTGCGCAGGCCGCAGATCAATGGGGTCTGGTTCCCGCAAATGACGGAGCTCTTTCAGCCGCTGATTGCAGCGCCAAGGCAGATTTCGTACACACTGGGGTATAGAAGCGGAGATCACATTTCGTTCATCGGTAATAAGGCGGTCGATATTGCTCTGGGCGACGATTTTGCGATCTATAGATGGCTCGATGTGTTTTGGCATGGCGATTTGCAGATCGGGATTGAGGCGGGGATTTGGTCGGTTTTTAATATGGATCCGTCGCCAAATATCGAGGGGGGAACGGAGCTGGTCAATACAGACTTTTATTGCGGGATCCCGTTGACCTATGCGCGCGATAAATGGTCGTTTAGATTCCGGGCGTATCACATATCGAGCCACTTAGGGGATGAATTTCTGGTCAACAATCCGGGCTTTGTTCTGGTGAATGGACCCGATAAAGACAATCCTAATAAGGTGCGTGTGAATCCGAGCATCGAGGCGATCGACTTTGCCGCCTCTTATCAGGCGTCTGAGGCGCTCAGGGTCTATGCATTCCCCGGAGCCATTGTCCATAGCGATCCGACGTTTCCCTGGAAGCCTATGTATATTGAATATGGAACGGAAATCCGCTTTTTGGGGACCAAATTCTATAAACAGAAGCTTTATGGAACGATGTATATCGGTCTGCACTGGCGTAACTACCAGGAGCTAAACTGGAACTTCGATGGCACATATCGGATTGGGTACGAGTTTAGTAAGTTGCAAGGGATTGGGCGTAAATTCCGTCTCTACATTGAATATCACCACGGTTATTCGCTGGAGGGACAATTCTCCAAAGATCGTACACAGTACATGCAGTACAATTTCAGCTACGGTTTCTAAAAACAAAATCCGTTGTCACAGACCGGGCCGCCTTTGCCGATAGGAAGTTTGCCTTGGAAAAATTTGCGGTAAATTTCAAGTCCTTGTGCCCCGGTCTGGACGCAGTGAAAACAGTTGCTGACCCACTCGGAGCCTTTGATGGTGCCTGTTTCGCGATTGAGCTGAAAGCGTGAGGTGATTTTCCTTTTCCAGTAGTCGGGCGTGCCAAAGAGGAGAATGGGATTGGCGGGACAACCGCCCGTTTTTCGGCGCACCTCTTCGAGAGTGAACTCAAAGTCCATCCCAATACCGCCAGGAAGAAAGATGGGAAAATCGAGATAAAATTCGGCTTGTCGTTCCACGAGGCGGTCGAGTCGATAGGTCATCTTGGCTTCGATGTAAGGGTTTTGTTTTTGTTCATTGACGACGGACTGGTCTTTCTGGCGAAAGTCGACGATGTTGGCGCAGGAAAGGATTCCGACGGTTTTGGCAACGCGGTTGCCCACTTCCATGGCGCCGGGGCCGCCGCCGGTGACGAGGGCAAGGGGTGTATGGGGTTTGAGGAGGGGATGGATGACTTCGCTGCGCAAACGGAGAAGGCCTGTGAAAAGGTGTTTGAGCTCCTGTTCAAAATTCCCCTCTTGCAAATTGGAGCCGTAGATACCGAAAATGGTGGCTTTGCGAAAGGCCTCGACAGAAGGGAGAGGAACAAACATCCCCGATTCAGTTTCTGGCTTGAAGATGTATTGGAGAATGTTTTGATGGGTCTCATCGACCCAGTAGGTGGGGATGCCAAATTTAGCCAGATCGACAAGGAGTGCTCTATCTTCATGGGAAAAGAAACTGCCATGGTCACGCGAAGGATATTGGAAGTAGATGCGCTTGAGACAGAGGGAGACAAGGTCGCTGAGAAGGAGCCGTTTGAGAAGGGGAGAGGGAAAATAGCGGGTGAACAGGGCCCCTTGCGAAGTAATTCTCCCATCTTCCATCGCGCGGAGGAAGGGATATTGTGGCTGCTCTTCGATGTATTTTTCCGCGGCAGCTGCCTGTGTTTCAGGATGAGCAAGGCCGGGAAATTCGTGCTTGATCGGGTCGCGCGAAATCCAGTCTTTATGAGAAAGGCTTTTCATTTGGCTACCCTTGACGACAAAAACAGATGCAGGGTGGCTGGGAGGCGCAGTCGCAAAGGCGGCGAAGAGACTTTGAGGATCTTCGAGTGCGCCGATCAGCTGATCTCGATCGGGAAAAAATACGTGTTCGCGATGGGGTTCAAGGGTGTAGAATTCAAGAGGGATTTTGTCGATGGTATGTGAGCTTTTTCCATACAGCTCGTAGATATCGCCAGAGCCGTGAGTGTGGGGTTCTAAGATGTTGGCGCTGGTATGGTGAAAACCTGAGGGGAGGAGAGAGTCGACAATGCGTGCATGTACAGTGCGGATGTGGAGGGGGGCTGTGCGGACAAGCAGCACCTCTTCGGGGGTCACGCAGCGGGGCACGCGGGGCTGCCACACTTGATGGAGATGAAGCATGAGACGCGTTTGGGAGAGATTTTTGATGAGCGCTTTGGCAAGCGTGGGAAGAAAGCCGTAGACATTCTTTTCATAGACAAAAGCCCCGTCGCGCAAAGTGAGAAAGGCAATGGTTCTTCCGTCGATTTTTTCGAGATGGAGATCGGAAGCTCCTTCTCCTTTACCAAGAGAAAGGAGGGGACGCCCATGCCGGTCGGTGCGGCCGAACATTCTCTCCAGATAGTCAGGGTCGCGCACTCGACGCCGCGGATCGGCTGCAAAGAGCTTGCCAACGTAGGCCCCTTCTTCCAACAGTTCAAGAATTGCAAGGCTGAGAGGGCTTAAAGCGATGAGATCCACTTCTGCATACGCTTTATTTTGGGGACGATCTAGGTGGAGTGTTTTGGCTGAGCCGTTGAGCCCGAGTTGTGCTAAGGTACTTTTGAGGTTGAACGTAACGAGTTCGGGTTCTAAATCGTAGCCCACAAACGCGGGTGAAATATTTTCAATTTCTAACGTGGCCCTTCGCCTCTTGGGATCGATCACTTTAATCGAAGTGATTTTCCCATCGGGCGTCACCAGGTCGTAGTGGGCTGTCGTGAGATAGCTCTCCACTGTCTCAAGTCCTTTTGTGTTTCTCATAGCGGCCCATCAGCTGGGCTTCGGCAAGAATATGCCCTTCCATGGACGATTCAACAGCGGCTTTTGTAGCGCCTACTTTCAGTTCGAGCGCAGTATCCAGAGCGTAGAGTTTGAAAAAGTAGCGGTGCTCACGATCGGGTGGACAGGGTCCTATGTAGGCGAGAGTGTTGGAAGTTGTTTTGCCAGCCACCCCGGGCGGATTTTTTGTCTGTTCAGCAATGAGACGGATCGAGGGAGGAATGTTGAAGAGAACCCAGTGATCCCACATCCCATCAGCCCGCAGTGTTTTGGGTACATCAGGATCATCCATGATGAGTACGAGTGTTTTTGCATTCCTAGGAACATCTTCAAATTCTAGAGGGGGATTGATATTTTTCCCTTCGCAAGTATAGAGCGAAGGGATCTTTTCTCCTTCGCGAAAGACAGGACTTGACAATTTCATAATTGAACCGAAAATAGATCTCATGGTAGCATTTTTTCTCTTAAATCGCCAAAGAAATGAAAAATATTATTGAATTGAGAAGTTTCGGGACACACGACGGCTCCTTCCACGCAGATGAAGTGACCGCTTGCTCCCTTCTTTTGCTTTTTGATTTGATCGATCAGAAGAAGATTCGGAGGACGCGCGATCCGAAAGTGTTAGAAACATGTGATTTTGTGTGTGATGTGGGGGGCATTTATGATGCGAAGGTGCGCCGCTTTGACCATCATCAGGTAGGATTCAAAGGAACTTTGAGCAGCGCAGGGATGGTCCTCCTCTATCTCAAAGAGCAAAAGTGGATCGACCCTTCGCTCTATGAGATGTTCAATCGTTCGCTCATCATAGGAGTCGATGCCCATGACAATGGCGTGGCAAAACTTGAGACAGGAACCACAACCTTTTCTCAAGTCGTTTCCAATTTTTTGCCGATTGCCTACGATGCGAAGGAAGAAGAGATGACCGCCAATTTCTTCAAGGCGGTCGATTTTGTGGTGGGACATCTCGATCGCCTACGCAAACGATTTGTTTATACCGCCACATGCCAATCGAAAGTCAAGCAGGTGATGAAAGAGGCAAGTCACGTCCTTGTTTTTGAAGAAGAAATTCCCTGGATGGACAATTTCTTTGAGTTGGGAGGTGATGTTCATCCTGCAGAATTTGTCATCATGCCGTCGGGAAAACACTGGAAACTCCGCGGTATTCCCCCTTCGATGAGCGATCGGATGAAGGTGCGCAAACCTTTGCCCGAACAATGGGCAGGCCTGCACGATCAGGCGCTCCAGAAAGCTTCGGGAATTGATGGCGCTGTCTTTTGTCACAAGGGGCGCTTCATTTCCATTTGGGAAACAAAAGAGGATGCCCTAAAAGCGCTTCACATTGCGCTAAAGAGATCAGTATGAGTACAGTTTTCGGTCTGATTATCCAAGGAAAGTTGCCCAGCAGAAAGGTGTTTGAAAGCGACAGAATTTTGGCCATCGAAGACATCCACCCCGCCGCACCGGTCCACATCCTCATCATGCCTAAAAAAGAGATCCCCAATCTACAGAGCATGGATCCAGACGATTATCCTCTCCTTGCAGAAATTGTCGAAGTGGCGCAAAAAATCGCCGAAGAAAAAGGCATCGCGGATGGCTACCGCCTACTGACGAATAATGGAGCTGACGCAGGACAAACGGTATTTCATTTGCACTTTCACCTCATCGGCGGCAAGGTGCTCGGCAAAATGGCCTGAGCCAAAAACTTGTTGCGCGCTTCATCACTTGGACGAAGCTCCTTAAACATCGGATCCTCAGGCTTAAAGCAAGAAGCGCCCATTTCGAGATGGACACCGCTTAAAATCGCCTTTCCTTTTCCCACGCTACAAGCGATCACAGCGAGAGGCTTCCCGGGAAGGTCGTCGTAGCTTGCAAGTACTTGATAATCAGAGTCTACCGTGGGGATGAAGGTGCATCCCCCATTATAATAGGTGGAAATAACCTTCCCCTCCGCAGTCAAAATCTTGGCATTCCTTGCAAATTCTTCACAGTCATAGACATACGGACTTGTGTTGAAGAGGGGGCCCACCGTTTTGCCTTGAAAAAACTTAAGTTCCCTAGCTTCGCAGATCTCGGACGGATAGCCCTTGTCAAACTCGACAAAAGTCGCAGCATAGTAGGCCCCCGCGCACATCCCGAGAAAAGTCCCCCCTTTCTCGACAAAAGCCCGAATTTTTTCATTCCCTTTGCCCCGAAATGTAGCATGATAGGGGACATCTCTGCCGCCGGGCAAAACAAACAGCGAAGCTCGCTCATCCCAATCGCTTTCGAAAAACGAGCGCTTCGTGAGAAACTGTGTATCCCAGTTTCGAAAAGAACGAACTTTTGCGCCGGGACCTCTGTATATGAAAGTTATTTGTTGCATCTGATATAAGTTTACAACATGAAGCTATTGTTTCTCACCTCCCTGATCTGTGCCCTGCAAAGTCCTCAAGACGAGGGGATTAGAAGAGTGCACGCCCATCTTCTCATTGATGACCCAACAGCAGCGCTTGAAGAGGCGCAAGGTTTGACGCAGAAATTTCCCGAATCGATTGAGGTGAGGTCAGCGCTGATTGAAGCGCTCGCCGCCGGAGGACATGAAGAAAAAGCGCTCGCTGCGTGGCATGAACTTTCTCGTGTAGATCCAAATTTAAGCACCAATCGCCATCTTTTAGAAGAACTTTCCTGGGGCGTATTGAAGAGAGGGCTCGACTCGACACAATATGGCGTCCGTCTCGCTTCGCTCATCGGCGCCTATCTTACGCATGATGTAAGGGCTGTACCCATTCTTCTCCGCATGATGCGCGACACCAATGCAGTGATCCGATCGGTCGCAGTGCAGATGTCGGCAGGATTTCGCGATGCACCGCTCAAAGAAGAAATCGCTCGAATGATGGAAGAGGAGCGCGTATGGATGGTTCGCCTCGAAGTGATCCGCGCCGCAGGACACATGCGGATGAAAGAGATGACCCCCAAACTCAAACAACTCATCCAATCGGAAAAAACCACTTATGAAGAGAGGGCCTATGCGATTGAAGCCCTTTTAGCCATTTATGACGACATTACATTTGAGGAATGGAAGGTGATGAGCAGCAGCAATCGGGCCGGTTTACGCCACTTTGCCTGCTCAGTTGCTGCTCATTTCGGACTTGATTCTGCAAAAGAGGAAATTTTGCGTTTAATCCACGATCCGCACCCTGATGTCCGTGTCGCAGCTGTCAACGCCTTTGGACTTCATTACCGCAAAAAAAGTACCGTACAAGAAACGACAGAGGCACTAAAGAATGCACTCAACGATCCGACCCCTGAAGTGGCCATCACAGCCGCTTGGGCTGCCCTCATTTCCGGTACAGGAGGGGAAGAGCCCCTTGCCCGTTGGCTGCAAGACTCGCTCCCCGAACATCGGCGCTTAGCTGCCGCCGCCCTCTCTGTTTCAGGGAAAGCGGGGGTTCAGCTTTCACTCAAAGGCCTCAAAGAAAGCACCGACCCTTACGTCAAAGCCAATCTCGCCTTCGGCCTTTTGGGCCAGCGCGAAGAGGTGATCGCCTCCTCGAATATCCTCTATGAGTTTTTGGAAACAGAAAAGCGCCTTTGGATGTGGGATACGCGGCGCAACCCACTCTTTAAAGTTTTGACCCCTAGTCAAGTGCGCCACATTGACCACATCCCCAATTACCCAGAAGCGATTGACCAAATGACCCGCCTGAACCTCATCTCGCTCCTCGCGCTCGTCGAAGACCCCCGCGCCCTCGAATCGGCAAAACACTTTCTCCAAAAAAAGACATGGGGCATCACGGGAGTGGCTGCCGCCATGCTTGTGCAAGAAGGAGATGAATCGTCCCTTGAAGTGGTTCGCAAGCTCACCTCCGACTCCGACCCTAACGTCCGCTTACAAGCCTGCCTTGTCCTCGCCATGCTTGGACGCGACGAAACGGTCCTCCAAGACTTGCAAAATGGCTATGTCACGGCCGACCATGAACGAAAACTCCATATTCTTGAAGCCATGGGACGGATCGGAAGCATTGAAACCTTTAACTTTCTCCTCTCCGTACTCAAAGAACCCTTTCCCATTCTCCGCATTGCGGCTGCCGCCGCCCTTATCCAAAGTGTGAACCGATGAAACAGCAAATTGCTCAAGTCAAACAGTGTCTTAAAGACCTCAAAATCGACGGATGGCTCCTTTACGATTTTTGCGGCCAAAACGACCTGGCCCGCATTTTCCTTAAAATTCCCAGCACGAGTCCTATCAAGCGAAGATTTTTCTACTGGATTCCGAGAGAAGGGGAACCGATCAAGCTCGTCCATGCCATCGAACCCCATGCGCTCGACGGATGGCCTGGCGAAACTCGTTTCTTTTCCTCTTGGCAATCGCTGGAAAAAGAGCTCTGTAAACTCCTCGGCAAATCCAAACGGGTTGCCATGGAGTATTCTCTTGCCATCCCTTCCGTCTCAAAAGTCGACGGCGGCACCATCGATCTCGTCCGCTCTTGCGGCGTGGAAGTCGTCAGCTCCGCCGACTTTCTTCCCCATTTTACCGCTGTCCTCGACGCTGAACAGGCCGAAAGCCATCTTCGCGCCGGCCGTGCGCTCGATCGCATCGCACGAGAGACTTGGGAATGGCTACGCAGCAACCTCCCTGTCACTGAATACGACGTCCAGAAAAAGATCCTCAGCCTCTTTGAAAAAGACAACCTCGTCACCGACCACGCCCCGATTGCCGCCGTAAACGCCCATTCTGCCAATCCCCACTACGCCCCGCTCCAAACCGGCTCCAGCCTCATCCAAAAAGGGGATTTTATCCTCATCGACCTCTGGGCGAAGGAAAAAGGGGAGAGGGCCGTCTTTGCCGACATTACCCGTGTTGCTGTTGCAGCCAATAAGCCAACCCCCAAGCAAACCCAAATTTTCCAAATTGTTCGCGCCGCGCAAAAAGCCGCCGTCCGCCTCGTCCAAGAACGGTTCCAAAACAAACAAAAACTCGAAGGATGGGAAGTCGACGAAGCGGCGCGCGACGTGATTCGTAAAGCAGGCTATGGCGACCAGTTTCTCCATCGAACGGGCCACAGCATTGAAGTACATCTCCACGGCAGCGGCGCTCACATGGACAACCTTGAAATGCACGACGTGCGCCCCATTCTGCCCGGCACCTGTTTTTCCATCGAGCCTGGGATCTATCTCGCAGGGGAATTTGGGGTGCGCCTTGAGCACGATCTTTATGTCGATCGAGCGGGCAAGGTCCACATCGTCGGAGGAGAGCAGGACGAAATCGTCTGTTTGAACCTATCCTAATAAAATTTTTCGCCGATTTTTTTGATTATTTTGGCCGATTTTTCATTAGGATAGATTCTTAGGATTGCGGTAGAAGAAAGTTAGCAATTTCTTTCAGAGGATCATTGTGATATAAGTTCAAGGGATGACAGTGATGATCATCTTGGTTTAGATGGGGTCTTTCAACGAGTTCAAAAATCTTGTGATTTGCTAGCTTTGAGCTTTTAAGGGCATAGGCAACACTGGATGCATACGGAAGCACTTGGTCATTTGCATGATAGATAACCAAATTCTTTCCCTTCAGCCTTTCAAAAGAGGGCATGATGTTAAAGGAGAATCCTAACAAATAAGCAAAGCTGTTCGCGAGAAAGGCCACGAATCGTGGGGCGCAAGATAGCGCACGCGTTATGCAACTTCTTGAGTCGCGTCCAGAAGTAGTAATTTTTTCTGTTAGTATTGCTGACACTAGCGACGCTGAGGATGCGAGCGACCTTTCATTACAGAAAGCTCCAGATAACTCAGGATCAGAGCTTTTTACTGCTGTTGCCACAGCCGCACCAATAGAATAGCCATAGAATAAGATTTTGTCTTTAGGTGCCCCCATTATTTCGTGGACGTGCTGCACGACTGCCTGACCATCTGTGACTAGATCATCAAACCCGTTGAGCACTCCTCTTGATTTACCAGTGCTGCGATAATCAAATGCTACAAAGTTAAAGGGAGTGTTTTGTTGGTTGAGCGCCGCGAAAATGGATTCAAAAGGGCAATGAGATGTGAGAGCGGCATTTGGATTGAAATAGATCACAGTAGGGGAGTCGGGTTTAGCTTTTACATGTTTAAATGTCAGGACATTAAGGGTAGCTCCATCCTTCGTTGGAACTGTGACTTCTTCCATTTGACAATGATTATTTATCGTTTCTTTGATGACTCTTTTATCAGCGAGAAACTCTGTTAATTTGTTGTCGATATTGAGGTGCCGTGCTGGCAAAAGTATATTGAGATAAAAGGGGCGGATCTTATTTTTCAGCCAATGCAATCCTAAGCGGGCTAAGCCAATGGGAAATACGATCACAGAGAAGATGTCCCATGCGACTCTTGCTACTTTTTTCCAGGTAAGAGTTTCATAAGTAGTTCTAATTGGAAAAAAAGAGTAGCTGGGGTGTTGGGTTACAGGCGTCATGCTGGTGGCTTCTGCGGGAATAGAGCCTTCTCAAGCTCAGTATTGTTGACTGCATTGTCTTGTATCCACTGAAATGATAGTAATTTTCTGTTTTGATCGTTCAGCTCAAAACATTCATCTCTTTCATTGATCTTCCCAAGTGTATTAAGTGTATCTTGACAATCGGGGTGTTGGATTAAATAAATAACAAGACCTATCTGAAGAATCATAGGAATAATTTTCTGTGCAATAATTTTCTTGTTGATCTCTGTTTGCTTCTGTTTCAGAAATTCCGTAGACAGTTGATTCACATTTTGTAACTGGCTTTGATACTGGGACACTCTTTCTTGAAATGCGAGAAAACGAGCAACGAGGCGGAAAAGATGGGGTTCTTTACAGTCTTTGTTAGCTAGATCTTTGAGTCTGGTGAACAATTCTTCATCAAAATTTATCCTTGGATTAGAGTTTATTATCGTTAATTTCTCGTTGATCAGCATATATTCGTCTGCAAGGCTGGCACATTTTTTGGCTTGCTTATACATCTCGCTTGCGCCTATGCTTACAGGTATGGTGAGAAGGATAAGCCCCATGAAGCCAAGGGAGAATGAAGTCATTGTGGCTGAATAGACTAAAGCGACCAGGGAAAGCGCTCCAATGGCAACAATTGAAACTACAGAGACAATCGACCACATGCGGGAATTCCTCCTCTCCTTACCTTCCAACTCATATGGATTCTGAGTGCACCAGGGGTGGAGTGACGGGGTTGTGGTCATTTATCCTCAAAAATATTTTTTACGCTTAAAGTATAGCAAATAGAGGAGTAAAAAGCTAATTTTAAATTAAAAATTTTAATGCATCGTTGCGCATGCGCAGGTAGAGGTGGGAAAGGCCATTCGCCCTATTGGGGGACAGGGAGGTCAAAATGCCCCACTCCTTGAGAAAGGTGGGGGGAGTTTGGAGAATTTCGGCAGGGAAGGCTCCGCTATAGATCTCAATGAGGAGGGCAGCAAGTCCCGCCGAAATAAGGGCGTCGGCCTCAGCGGCAAAATAAATTCTTTCCTTTTCTTTCCAAGAGTGGAGATAGAGGCGGCTTTGGCAGCCGTGAATTTGGTTGCTTTCGGTTTTAAGAGTGGGGTCGAAAGAGGGGAGCGACCTCCCTTTTTCGATGATCCAAAGATGTTTTGCTTCTAGTGTGGTGCGTTGAGAAAAATTCTTATGAAGCAATTCTATTTTTTTTTCGAGAGACATGCTAGACTTTTTTCCTTATCCGTTGACATAATACCCTAAATGTTGTTTGATTGTTAGCATTTCCGAGCTAATTCCTATGTCGAAAGAAGAAACAGTCAAGATGGAAGGCAAAGTTGAAGAACTTTTGCCAAATATGACCTTCAGCGTTGTCCTGGAAAACGGGATGCGTGTGATTGCCCACCTCAGTGGAAAAATGCGCATGCGCAATATCCGCGTGTATGCGGGCGATTCGGTCACCGTCGAAATGTCCCCCTACGACCTGACGAAAGCGAGAATTACATACCGTCAAAAATAGCATTGGCAGGAAAAAGATTGATTATATTGTCCCAAGTGCCTTAAGCTAGTGTGCTTTTGAATTGTATATGCCCAGGTAGCTCAGAGGTAGAGCACTTGCATGGTAAGCAAGTGGTCGTAGGTTCAATTCCTATCTTGGGCATGCAAATTATGGAGGATTTTACAGATGGCTAAAGAAGCTTATCAGAGAAAGAAACCGCACGTAAACATCGGTACCATTGGCCACGTCGACCACGGAAAAACTACCCTGACTGCTGCAATCACCAATGTGTTGGCAAAGAAAGGTCAAGCTAAATTTCGCGATTACGCCTCAATCGACAATACTCCAGAGGAAAAAGCTCGTGGGATCACGATCAACGCCTCTCACGTCGAATACGAAACGGCTAAACGCCACTACGCTCACGTAGACTGCCCCGGCCACGCCGACTACGTTAAAAACATGATTACCGGTGCGGCGCAGATGGACGGAGCGATTCTCGTTGTCGCTGCGACAGACGGCCCCATGCCACAAACGAAAGAGCACATCCTGCTCGCCCGTCAAGTAGGCGTTCCTGCCATCGTCGTCTTCCTCAACAAGATGGACATGATCGGCAAAGGCGACGAAGAGCTCGTCGAACTCGTCGAAATGGAGCTGACAGAACTTCTTGAATCTAAAGGTTATAAAGATGTTCCAATCATCCGCGGTTCAGCATTGAAAGCTCTTGAAGGCGATGCTGAGTATGTTAAGTCCATTGAGAAACTGATGGACACCGTAGACGAAAAGATTCCAACACCTGCGCGTGAAGTGGATAAACCTTTCTTGATGCCGATCGAGGACGTGTTCTCTATCTCTGGACGAGGAACCGTTGTGACCGGAAGGGTAGAAAGAGGTCGTGTACGAGTCAACGATAAAATTCAACTTGTTGGAATTCGCGAAACACGAGAAACGGTTGCGACCGGTCTTGAAATGTTCAATAAACTTTTGGATGAGGCTCTCGCAGGCGAAAACGTCGGAGTTCTTCTCAGAAGCATTGAAAAAGAAGATGTCGAGCGTGGAATGGTGTTAGCAGCACCCGGCTCCTGCACGCCCCATACAAAATTTAAGGGGACAATTTACGTTCTCACAAAAGACGAAGGGGGAAGACATAAGCCCTTCTTTACCGGATACCGCCCCCAATTCTACTTCCGTACAACGGACGTTACGGGCACGGTAGAGCTGCCTCAGGGAACTGAGATGGTGATGCCAGGTGATAACGTGGAATTAACAGCTGAATTGATTTGCCCCGTCGCGATGGAAGAAGGGATGCGCTTTGCGATCCGCGAAGGTGGAAGAACGATCGGCGCAGGAACCGTTTCGAAAATCATCAAATAAGGTGAGGAAGGAGAGGGCGATAAGCCCTCTCTAGCGTCAACGGGTGTGTAGCTCAGCTGGTAGAGCAGCGATCTCCAAAGTCGCCGGTCGGGGGTTCAAATCCCTCCGCACTCGATGTTTGCAATCGCTGGAAGAGAAATAGAGGAAACATGACAACAATGGCAGGAGGGGAGCGAAAAAAGCTCTCGTACTTTAGAGAAGTTCAAAACGAACTGAAAAAAGTAACCTGGACCTCCAGAGAGGAATTGATCTTTTGCACAAAAGCAGTGATCATCGCCACATTCCTTTTTGGGCTAGCGATCTACCTGGTAGATCTTGTCATTCGCGGTGGTATCGACAGCTTTGCGAAAATATTTCAAATGATTTTTGGGTGATCGATTATGCATAAATGGTACGTTGTTCAAGTCATGTCAGGTCACGAAAAAAAGGTGAAAAAAAGCATTGAGGAATATCTCGATGCAAAGGGCATGAGAGACTTCATTTCAGAAATCCTAATTCCTACAGAAAATATTTCTGAAGTCAAGGGCGGCCAACAAAAGATCAGCGAAAAGAAGATGTGGCCTGGATACATGCTCGTCAAAATGGAATTCAATGAAGAATCGTGGGCCTATGTAAAGGGGACTGCGAGCGTCATTGACTTTCTAGGTGGAGAGCATCCCACACCTCTGACGGAAACTGAAGTTGCTAACATTATGCAGGAACTCGCAGACCGGCAGAAAGGGGTCGTTCAGAAGCATAAAGTGGATGTGGGCGATCGGGTCAAGATCACCGACGGTGTCTTTGTCAATTTCGTGGGTACTGTGACCGAAGTCAACCACGAGAAGGGACGCCTTAGCGTCATGGTCTCTATCTTCGGCCGCGAGACTCGAGTAGATGATCTCGAGTTCTGGCAAGTAGAACAAGCAACTGCGGAGAACGCAAGTTAAACAAGGATGGGGAGAGCCTTAGGCTCGACTGAACCCATAAGGAAAAATATGGCAAAAAAACTAGTTAAAACCGTGAAGTTGCAGATTCCTGCAGGGAAAGCCAACCCGGCTCCTCCCATCGGTCCCGCATTGGGCTCGGCAGGGATCAACATCATGGCGTTTTGTAAAGAATTTAATGCTAAGACGCAAGATCAGGGGGGCGATATTCTTCCTGTCATCATTAGTGTTTACGCAGATAAAAGCTTTAGCTTCATCACAAAAAAACCTCCCGTTTCTCGAATGATTTTGAAGGAACTGGGACTGGAATCTGGATCGAAAATCCCGAATCGAGACAAGGTGGGTAAGATGACCCGCTCCCAAGTGAAAAAAATCGCCAAGCAAAAAGCGGAAGACATGCGTTTCGGCTCTGAAGAAGCCGCCGAAATGATGGTCATGGGAACCGCTCGCTCGATGGGCGTGGATATTGTGGAGGGCTAACGATGACAAAACGATCCAAACGCATGCAAGAAATCGACAAAATGGTAGATAAGACAAAATTCTACCGCATCGAAGAAGCTGTCGATCTCATTAAAAAATGCCCTCAGACTAAGTTTGATCAATCGATCAATATGGCTCTCATAGTGGGCATTGACGTGAAGAAATCAGACCAGCAAGTACGCGGGACAGTTTCTCTTCCCCACGGGACAGGACAGACTGTTACACTCGTTGTGATTGCGAAAGGGGATAAAGCAAAAGAAGCAACAGACGCTGGCGCAGACTTTGTCGGAGCCGATGAGATTCTTGAGAAAATCAAGGGAGGCTGGACCGGCTTTTCCGCCTTGATTACCACCCCTGACATGATGAAAGAGGTAGGAAAGCTTGGTAAAGTGTTAGGCCCGAGAGGACTGATGCCGACGCCAAAAGCGGGAACCGTAACCAACGATGTAGCCAAAGCCGTCAAGGAAGCGAAGGCAGGCAAAATCGAATTTAAGGTAGACAAAACAGGCAACATCAACAATGCTGTTGGGAAAGTGTCATTTAAGGCAGACCAAATTGTAGAAAACTTAACCGTTCTTCTACAGGCCATTGCAAGAGCGAGACCTGCTAGCGCGAAGGGAGTTTTTCTCCGTTCGCTCTACCTGTCTTCTACAATGGGACCCGGCCTCCATATCGATCTACAACCTTTAGCCCTTACGCCATAAGGAGATGTGACAATGAGAAAAGAGAAACCGCTCCTCTTGAACGAAATTAAAGAAAAGATCGATGGATCTACAGCACTCTTGATTACGCGCTACGACAAGCTAGAACCCAATGCCTCATGGCAGTTCCGGGGAATTTTAGCGAAGTCGGGAAGCCTCTTCGAAGTTGTGAGAAAAAGGGTCTTTTTAAAAGCCGCTGAACAGGCAGGATTGAAGGTCGATGAAACCCTTTTGAAAGGGAATGTCGGCGTAGTATTCATCAATCAGCCAGATGCCATGGCACCCGCTAAGGCAGTCTTTGCATTTTCTGAGGAGAATGGAAAGATTATCGAAGTGCTTTGTGGAAAGATCGATGGAAATATGATCCCAGGCGCAGAGGTAGAAGTCCTCTCGAAACTGCCTGGAATTGATGAAATGAGAGCAACACTCCTTGCTTTATTTGTGTCGCCCATGTCGCAAACACTCTCCGTAATGGAAGCTGTAATGGCAGGACCGCTCTCAGCAATGGAACAAAAAAGTTAAGATTTTTAGGAGATATTTTTCATGACGCAGCAGAATTTAGAAGAACTAGTAGAGAAACTCAGCCAGCTGTCCGTTCTCGACATGGCAAAACTAAAAGAGAAACTCGAAGAAAAGTGGGGCGTGAAAGCCGCAGTAGCCGTAGCAGCAGCACCCGGTGGTGCAGCTCCCGCAGCCGCAGCAGCTCCCGCATCTGAATCAACAGAATTTAAAGTTACTTTGGAAGGACCTATCCCCGATGATAAGAAAATCGGCGTAATTAAGGTCGTACGTGAAGTGACTGGACTTGGACTCAAAGAAGCTAAAGACATTGTTGAAGGAGCCCCCAAGGTTCTTAAGCCAAACGCGCCAAAAGCAGAAGCCGAAGAGATTCAGAAGAAACTCCAGGCTGCGGGTGCGAAAGTGACCCTCGCTGGGCTGTAAAAGAATTGTACGAAAACTTAGAATATCGAGGGCAGCGAAAGCTGCTCTCGAGTGTTTTGTTTTTAGAGAAGAGCCATTCGACATTTTTGAAGGCTCAACAAACGAAACCTATTGTCAGTAATTAGAGTAAGGAGCGAATTTCATGTTGAAAAAGCCGCCTAAAAGGGTGAGTTTTCGCGAGCGGGAAGAAATCATCGATCTTCCGAATCTGATCGAGATTCAGATTAAATCGTATAACCAGTTCCTCCAGGCCCATCTGTTGCCGCATGAGAGAGAGAATGTGGGACTGCAGGAAGTGTTTCATGAAATTTTTCCTATTAAGTCTTACGATGAGAAGACTGTTCTGGAATTTCTCTCCTATAATCTAGGAATTGCTAAGCACACACCTGAAGACTGCCTTCGCAGAGGAATTACTCATAATGTGACCTTAAAAGTGAAGTTCCGCCTGACCGACGAGACAGGCATCAAAGAGGAAGAGGTCTACATGGGGACCATTCCTGTGATGTCAGATAAAGGGACCTTCGTCATCAATGGCGCTGAGCGGGTCATTGTTTCTCAGCTGCATCGATCGCCTGGGATTTCTTATGAACAAGAACGGCACCCAAAGGGAACCATTCTCTACTCTTTCCGCATCATTCCTTACCGCGGAAGTTGGCTTGAGGCCTCTTTTGACACCAATGATCTGATTTACATCTACATCGATCGCAAGAAGCGCCGCAGAAAGATCTTAGCCTCTACATTCATTCGAACACTAGGCTATTCAACAGATGCAGAGATCTTAGAAGAATTCTTTGAGACAGTCAAAGTTAAGATCAAATCCGAGAAAGATTTTGTTAAACTGGTTGGCAAAATCTTAGCTGAAGATGTAGTCGATGAACAAACAGGACTCGTTTTTGGAAAAGCAGGCGAGAAATTGACCACTGCCATGCTTAAACGTATGGTCGATGAGAAGGTGCAAGCGGTCCGTATCGCCGAAGAAGCGGATGAAACACATCCCATCATTAAGATGCTCGCAAAAGATACCACGGATTCCTACGAATCGGCTTTGAAAGATTTTTATCGCAAGATTCGTCCCGGTGAGCCACCCACGCTCTCCAACGCAAGATCTGCTATCATGCGCCTCTTCTTCGACCCCAAACGATACAATTTGGGCAGAGTGGGCCGGTTCAAGCTCAATCGCAAATTGGGAATGGGACTGACAGACGAAGAGCTCAACATTGTCACGCTGCGCAAGGAAGATGTCATTTCTGCGCTGAAATATCTGATTCGCCTGAAAATGGGTGATGAAAAGGCTCATGTCGACGATATCGACCACCTCGGCAATCGACGGGTTCGCTCAGTCGGTGAATTGATCCAAAATCAGTGCCGCATTGGATTGGCACGTATGGAGAAAATCATTAAAGAGCGCATGAATCTCTTTGACTTCTCCTCTGATACCATGACGCCAGGAAAAATTGTTTCAGCAAAAGGCCTTGCAGGCGTCTTGAAAGATTTCTTCGGGAGGTCGCAACTTTCCCAGTTTATGGATCAGACAAATCCGATTTCGGAACTGACCCACAAACGAAGACTCTCTTGCTTAGGCCCCGGCGGGTTAAACCGCGAGAGAGCCGGTTTCGAAGTGCGCGACGTTCACCCCTCTCACTACGGACGCATTTGCCCGATCGAGACCCCAGAAGGTCCAAACATCGGTTTGATTACCTCGCTCTCTAGCTATGCAAAGATCAATGAGTTCGGGTTTATCGAAACCCCTTATCGTATCGTTCGAGAGAATGTGGTCACAGAAGAGATCGAGTACATGACCGCCGATCAAGAAGCCGACTACATCATTACCCAGGCCTCAACCTCCTACGATAAACACAGCATGTTTACCGACGAGCTTTGCTGGGCACACCATCGCGGCGAACCGATGGAAATCGAGACCTCAAAAGTCACCCACATGGACGTCTCTTCCAAGCAGCTTGTTTCGATTGTTGCAGGCTTGATTCCATTCTTGGAACACGACGATGCGAACCGCGCACTGATGGGTTCAAACATGCAGCGTCAAGCTGTACCTTTGTTAAAGCCCCAAGCGCCAATCGTAGGAACGGGACTTGAAGGAAGAGCGGCGAGAGACTCGGGCGCAGTCATCGTGGCTCAAGAAGATGGCGTGGTCGAATATGTCGACGGTTTTAGAATCGTCATTGCTCCAAAGGACAATCCTTTGAGCAAAAAGACCTATGTTTTAAAGAAGTTCATGCGCTCCAACAGCGGGTCGTGCATTAGTCAAACGCCTCTTTGCAACGTAGGCGATAAGATCATTGCGGGAGATATTCTTGCCGACGGTCCAGCGACCGATACGGGAGAGATTGCCCTCGGAAAGAACGTTCTCGTTGCGTTCATGCCATGGTGTGGATACAACTACGAAGATGCGATCATTATCTCTGAAAAGCTGATCCGAGAAGATTACTATACTTCGATTTACCTCGAAGAGTTTGAGCTGACCGCCCGCGACACAAAGTTGGGGAAAGAAGAGATTACGAAGGATATTCCAAACGTTTCAGAAGAGCTTTTGAAGGATCTTGGAGATGACGGTATCATTCGGATTGGAGCGTCGGTTGAACCTGGAACCATTCTCGTCGGAAAAATTACCCCCAAATCAGAAACGGAACTCTCTCCAGAAGAGAGACTTTTGCGGGCAATTTTCGGCGAAAAGGCGGCCGATGTAAAGGATGCTTCCCTCACGGCGCCTCCCGGCACCGAAGGGGTCGTCATGGATGTGAAAGTCTTTTCTCGAAGAGATCGTCTTTCAAAGACAGATGACGAACTCGTTGAAGAAGCGACGCGCATTAAAGATATCCATTCCGATTTCAAGACCAAGGAAACCGAGATTCAAATGGAATTCCACGAGAAACTCGGCGCCTTGCTTCTGAATGAGAAAGCACCTGCCTCAATTATGCACCGCAAGAGCGGTATTGTCCTCATCGAAGAAGGACAAGTGATCACGCAGGAAATGTTGGAGCTTTTAGAAAATGAGAAGGCGGAAGATCTTCTCATGGCCGACAAAGAAATCTATGTCGAGCTCAAGAAGATTCTCCGAGACTTTGAACACGCTTATCAAAGCCTCCAAATGCAACACAAGTCCGAGATCGAGTTTACCCGCAAAGGGGACACCGACTTGGATCCAGGAGTGATTCGCCAAGTAAAAGTTTATGTTGCTACAAAGCGCAAGCTGCAGGTGGGAGATAAAATGGCGGGCCGCCACGGAAACAAAGGCGTTGTCGCGAAACTCGTGCCAGAAGCTGATATGCCCTACTTGCCCAACGGAGAGACAATCGAGATGGTTCTCAACCCTCTCGGCGTTCCTTCCCGAATGAACATGGGTCAGCTGCTCGAAACGCACTTAGGCTACGCAGCGAAAAAAACGGGAATCTTCGTCAAGAGCCCTGTGTTTGAGGGCTTTCCCGAATCGAAAATCTGGGAAATGATGCGTTCGCAAACAATGTTTGAGGATGGCAAAGTGTTCCTCTACGACGGAAGAACCGGAGAAAGATTCGATAACCGCGCCGTAGTTGGTTATATTTATATGTTGAAACTCAGTCACTTGGTTGCGGATAAGATCCACGCTCGGTCGATTGGGCCCTATTCGCTTGTCACACAACAGCCGTTGGGTGGTAAAGCGCAAATGGGGGGACAGCGTTTTGGGGAGATGGAGGTATGGGCGCTTGAAGCGTATGGAGCGGCTCACCTTCTTCAAGAGATGCTCACAGTGAAGTCGGACGATGTTGCTGGCCGTACCCGCATTTACGAATCAATCGTCAAGGGGGAAAACTCCCTTGTTGCTGGAACGCCAGAGTCGTTTAACGTACTCGTAAAAGAGATGCAAGGGCTATGCCTTGATATCCGAACAGAATTTGTCGAATAAAAAAAGGAAGTTATTGAAGATGTCGCCATTTGATGCAGATGAGGATCTAAGAAACTCTCATTTCGATAAAGTGACCATAAAGATCGCTTCGGATGATGTCATCCGAAACCAATGGTCGCGCGGAGAAATTAAGAAGCCCGAAACGATCAACTATCGAACGTTTAAGCCAGAGAAAGGGGGACTTTTTTGCGAAAAGATTTTTGGACCGACTCGCGACTGGGAATGCGCTTGCGGGAAGTACAAAAAGATCAAGCATAAAGGTATTGTTTGCGATCGCTGCGGCGTTGAGGTGACCCTTTCCAAAGTACGGCGTGAACGGATGGCTCACATTGACCTTGCGGTCCCTGTCGTTCACATTTGGTTTTTCAAGACGATGCCTTCGCGCATCGGCAACATGCTGGGCATGTCGACAGCCGATCTCGAGCGGGTGATCTATTACGAAGAATATGTTGTCACCGACCCAGGTCGAACCGAACTCCAAAAGAAACAGCTGCTCAACGACAACGAATATCGTGAAGCGCAGGAAAAATGGGGAGCAGACAGCTTTAAAGTCTCCATGGGTGGCGCTGCGATCCAAGAGCTTTTAAAGACAGAAGATCTGGCAGCTCTCGTAGTGGAACTAAAAGAAAAACTGCGCAAGACAAAATCGATGCAAGCTCGGATGAAGCTTGCCAAGAGATTGAAGATCGTCGAAGGCTTTTCTATTTCAATCAATAAATCCGATTGGATGGTTCTTTCAGCCGTTCCTGTCATTCCTCCTGACTTACGTCCTTTAGTTCCTTTAGACGGAGGCAGATTTGCCACATCGGATCTCAATGATCTTTACAGGCGTGTCATCAACAGAAACAACCGACTGAAGTCGATTCTGAAGCTCAAAACCCCCGATGTGATTGTCCGCAACGAAAAGCGGATGCTCCAAGAGGCGGTAGACGCGCTCTTCGATAACGGCCGCCATGGTCACCCCGTGATGGGAGCTGGCAACCGTCCCCTCAAGGCTCTTTCTGAAATGTTGAAGGGTAAGCAAGGACGATTCCGCCAAAACCTCCTCGGAAAACGGGTCGACTACTCGGGTCGTTCGGTCATCGTCGTAGGTCCTGAGCTGAAGTTCAATCAGTGCGGTCTTCCCAAAAAGATGGCCCTCGATCTATTCGAACCATTCATTGTCAAAAGACTCAAAGATTTAGGCTATGTTTATACGATCCGCTCTGCGAAGAAAATGATCCAAAAACAAGCCCCCGAAGTATGGGACGTTTTAGAAGAGATTATTAAGGGACATCCCGTTCTCCTCAACCGAGCGCCTACACTGCACCGCCTTGGCATTCAAGCGTTTGAGCCCATCCTAATTGAAGGAAAGGCGATCCGCATTCACCCGCTGGTCACCCCTGCATTCAACGCCGACTTTGATGGCGACCAGATGGCTGTTCACGTGCCTCTTTCTATTGAAGCGCAGCTGGAAGCAAAACTTCTCATGATGGCCCCCGACAATATTTTCCTCCCCTCATCAGGAAAGCCTGTCGCAGTGCCGTCTCAGGACATGATCTTGGGACTTTACTACCTTATGCATGATCCGGTCTATTATCCTCACAAGGAAGGTAAACCGATCAAGATGTTTGGAAGCCCTGAGGAAGTCCTCATGGCGATTCACTCCAGTGGCAGCTATAACTGGTATAGATCAGATGCCAATAAGGGACGCAGGGACCACCTTGGCTTAGGCCTCGAGATTCACGAGAAGATCAAGGTATTGATCGACGGCGGGATCATTGAGACAACACCGGGCCGCGTGATTTTCAACACGATTGTTCCGAAGGAACTCGGATTCCAAAACTATGTATTGAGAAAGAAACGTCTCTCTGAGCTTGTCCTTGAGTGCTACAAGAAAATTGGACTGGAAGGAACTGTTCGCTTCCTTGACAAGATGAAGAACTTAGGATTTGCTGAAGCTACAAAGGCATGTATCTCCATGGGTACCTGCGACATTAAAGTGCCGAAACATAAAAGGCAGGTACTAGAAGAGGCGGCGGGCAAAGTAGCTGTCGTGAAGAAACAATATGAGGACGGGATCATTACAGAAGGGGAGCGTCATTCCAAGATCATTAGCATCTGGACAGAAGTTTCCGATAAGCTTTCTGAAGATCTCTTCAAGCTCATCTATGACACCTCCACAGGCAATCTCAATCCCCTCTATCTCATGGTCGATTCAGGCGCCCGGGGAAATAAATCTCAAGTTAAGCAGCTTGGAGCGCTTCGCGGCTTGATGGCGAAACCATCCGGCGAGATTCTTGAGTCGCCCATTACGGCAAACTTCCGTGAGGGGCTGACTGTGATGGAATACTTTATTTCCACGCACGGTGCCCGTAAGGGTCTTTCCGATACCGCCTTGAAAACGGCCGACTCGGGATATTTGACCCGAAGACTTGTTGACGTCGCTCAAGACGTAATCGTAACCCGTGAGGATTGCGGTACGCTGAACGGCATTGAAGTGAGCGCCATTAAGCAGGGAACCGAAGAGCTTCTCCCCATTAAGGATCGAATCTACGGCCGCACTGTTCTAGAAGATATCTATCAGCCGGGCGATAGCAAGAAAATTTTGGCTCGAACTGGCGATGTATTGACGGCTCAGCAAGCCTCTGACATCGACGATGCAGGTATTGAGACCATTCGAATCCGCTCTCCGCTCACTTGCGAAAGCAGGCGGGGCATCTGCGCCAAGTGCTACGGGCTAAACCTGGCCACAGGCAATATTGTGGGCCAAGGCGAGGCGATTGGAATCATCGCAGCTCAGTCGATCGGGGAACCTGGAACGCAGCTCACGATGAGAACGTTCCACTTAGGGGGGATCGCCTCCGCAGGCGCGAGCCCCGAGATGATCTCTGAGCATGAAGGGATCCTTGTTTACATGGATCTGCGCGTCGTTCAAAACGAAGAGGGGCATTGGCTCGCTCTCAATAAGAACGGCACACTGCAGATTGTAAAAGATGAAGGAAGATCGCTCGAAGACTACAAGAAATTGCTCAAGAATAAGTCGATTGAACCGCTCCAAAGCTTTACCGTAGAGCTCGGCGCAAAGATTCTCTTTGCCGACGGCACCAGGGTAAGCCGGCGCGTTAAAATCGGCCAGTGGGAGCAGCATAGCATTCCGATCATTTGCGAGCGCCCCGGGTATGTAAAATACGAAGATCTCGTCGAAGGGATCTCGATGATGCGCGAGGTGAACAAGCAAACCGGTCAGGTGGAGCTCATTGTGAAGCAACACCGCGGCGAGCTCCATCCGCAAATTGCGATCTACACAGATGCAGACTGCACCGAGCTGGTAGGTACCTATGCCATCCCTGCAGCGGCGGTGATTTCTGCGCGTGAAGGGCAATATGTTGCAGCTGGGAAAGTTCTGGTAAAGCTCCCTCGCGGCGCAATTAAGACAAAGGACATCACGGGGGGTCTCCCACGCGTTGCCGAGCTGTTTGAAGCGCGCAAGCCCAAAGAGGCAGCCGAGATTGCCAAGATCGACGGCGTGGTCGACTTCCGCGGCGTCCAGAAGAACAAACGCATCGTGGTTGTCCGCGACGATGTGACCGGCATGGAAGAAGAGCACCTGATCCCTCTCACCAAGCACTTGATCATCCAGAAAGGGGACAATGTGGTGAAAGGACAGCAGCTCACAGAAGGGCTTGTCGTTTCCCAAGAGATTTTGGAAATTTGCGGCGTACGCGAGCTCCAAAAATATCTTGTCAACCAGGTCCAGGAGGTTTACCGCCTACAGGGAGTTGATATCAACGACAAGCACGTAGAAATCATCGTTCGCCAAATGCTCCAGAAAGTCCGTATCACCGACCCAGGCGACACCACCTTCCTCCATGGGGAAGATGTCGATAAGAAGGCCTTCTACGAGAGCAATCGCAAGACGATTGAAGAGGGGGGTAAACCGGCTTCAGCCGCGCCCGTTCTCCTCGGTATCACCCGTGCCTCGCTCGGAACCGAGTCATTTCTCTCAGCTGCCTCCTTTATGGAGACAACCCGTGTCCTTACCGAAGCGGCTACTGAGGCGAAGACCGACTTCCTTCTCGATACCAAAGCCAACCTGATTATGGGTCATATGATCCCAGCAGGAACCGGTTTTGAGTACCATAAGAAGGTCAACAAATTCATTGAGGCAAAAACAGCCGACAACATCGAGATCGATTTTATCTCTGAAGTTGCTTCTGTCTAGTTCAGGGGAGGGGTTTTCCCTCCCCAATTTTAACACGATGATCGCCGATTTTAAGGCGAGTTAGAAAAGAAGAATCTGATCTAAGATCACTTTTTTCCCAGAACTTTTTGGGGGCTGGCCACATCTAAGGGACGAAATGAGTGAGCAGAAAGTCGTCGCCCATGCAAGAGTCTTGGGCTATGAGATTTTCTTGGTCCATGAGAAAATTTTCAGGATCAGAGGACTGGAGGTTGGTGAACCTGTTTTGCAGCCGCTTAGAAGCATGATGCACCGCCTCGGGATGTTGTCGAATCGCTGATAGAACAATTTCTTCGTTGTCTTTGAACAATTCATGCGCATGCGCTAGCGCAAGTCCATTGAACTGTACGGCCTTATGAACAATCGCATGGTTGTCTGGATCAGAGGAGGATAAGTATTGGATATGGGTCGAATTTTCTTTTATTTTTTTCTGCTTAGACTCTTTAGAGGCATAGTTGAGAGCGTGCGGATATTTTTGAAATACTGCATCGACGACATTTTCTTGATCGATAAAAGGGGAGCTTTTGAAAATATGTCCCGCATATAAGGGATCGCTATGCTTAACGGTATGAAGAAACATCTCTTTATCATTTTGTAGCCGCGTAGAGGCAAATTGGAAGGCTTTGGCATGCTGTTGGATCGCCGCGCGGACCACCAGTTCGTCGTCACGCAATTTAGGGGGCAACCCCTCGAGCGCTAACCCATTTCTCTCTACGCTATAGAGAGCCCAAATGCGCCGCATTTTGTGGTATGTACCTATGATCAATTGAATGATCTTGCGGAGAATGGAGTTAGATTCTTCGCTGAGTGGTTGAACGACCCTCTGGTTCAGCATCCCCAGGCAAGGGGAGAAATTTTCTGGTAATTGTTGAGAACTAACTGATGATTCTTCAATTGTAAATTCTATTGAACTTTGCATAATTACAAACCTTTGTTAATTAATATTTTATCATAATTATATTAATATTTCAATAGTAATGTCTTGAAAAATTTGTATCTTATTCATTATGAGCAACTTACGTAATTATTTGGATATGCCGAAACAACTTGAAGAATCGGTTTTTGGCGTTATCGGATTTCCCTCAACATTTATGTTCTCTCTCGGCCTTTCCTTTGGCAATGGCCGCTCGCTCTGAATGCAAATTTTGAGGGTTCTCTTTGCCAAATTCCCGATTCTTGAACTTTCTCCTGTATAGTCCTTTTTCGGCGGCGTTATCCTGTTCTTTAAACACATGAGTTTTGGGTTCGTTTCTCTTGGAGTGATTGGCTCGCAAGATACGGTAAATCTCAGCGAAATGAACCTAGAATTCAGGTTAAAAGGGCCAATATTGGAGGGGGGAGTTTTTGGGCACGGGGATCTGCTTGAAGAGATCTTGCAGATTGAGTTGCTTGAGGAGGTCTTTCATCATCTGGTTGAAGATCGCTTTCTCGATTTCGCTGATGGGGAAGCCGGTGTCGCTGCTGATGTTGTGGAACTCCATGCGTGCAAGCGTGGGGTATTGCTTTCGCTGCCCATTTGCTTGCGTTACAACGATGGTTAAGTTGGTCAAAACGAGCGTCCGGATGAGGTAATCGCGCCCGGGCTTTGCCTCGGGTTTGTCGCTGCCTAAAATCATTCCCCAATTGGTATGCCCGTCGGGATAGTATTCGATTCCGACAAAAATGTTGGAGATGTCGATTTCATCGATGACGAGGGGATTGGCAAGGACTTGGTCCACAGTTGAGAGAATCGCAATTTGTTCGGCGGAAAATGCGGTGGATGTTTGCGAGCGCTTGGGGTTCCCGATCCAAAGCTGGGTAAGGTCAGCTTCTGTTTTAGAAAGCGTGAGGCTTTGCAGTGTGACGGGGACATGCAGATGGCGCGAGAGATATTCGGCGAAAAGGCTGGCTCGATTCAGCCACAGGACAGAGGCTGCCACGACCGCCAATAAGAGAAGAGTCAGGAGGCCTATCAGGATCCGCTTCATAGCTTACCCATATCCCAGAGAAAAAAAACATGCAACCGAAAAATCAAGCTTGAAAAAGGTTCGGCGCAAATTGCTTGCGAAGGGATTCTAGTGCAAAGAAAATGGCGGCTGGTAATAGGGCAATGAGCCATTCCGAGACGGAGAGGGGAGCTGTTTGAAAGAGAAATTGAAAGGCTGGGATATAGAGGATGCTGAGGTGGGCGGCTAGGACTACGATGAGGATGGTCAGCAGCTTGGTGTTCTTGAAGGGGTTCAGTTTCCATGAGGGGAGGGTGTCGGAGCGCATTTCAATGGTCACAACCCATTCGAAGAGGATGATGGTTGTGAAGATGAGTGATCGTGACTCTTTCAGGGGAATGGTGTCGAGGAGGGTATCGAGGAGGAGGAAAATGCTGAGTCCTAAAAAGAGGGCGATGAGGAGGATTCGGTAGAGGATCCCGCGATGAATCAGGCGCGATTTTGGATTACGCGGGGGCACATTCATCTCATTTCCTGTTTTTTTCTCTAGCCCGAGGGGAATGGCTACGATGGATCCGGCGACTAAATTGATCCAAAGGATTTGCGAGGGGATAAGGGGAGCTAGGTCTAGAAACCCAACGCAAAGGAGCAGGCCGATGATTTCTCCAAAGCAGGTGGTTAAGAGAAGGGCGGCAATGTTGCGCAACCGGTTAAAAATGGCCCTCCCTTCTTCGATGGCTGCGACTATGGAGTCAAATCGATCGTCAGCTAGGACGATGTCGGCGGCCTCTTTTGCGACATCGGAGCCTGCCATGCCCATGGCTATGCCGATGTTGGCTGCCTCGAGCGCGGGTGCGTCGTTGATCCCATCTCCTGTTACAGCGACGACATGCCCTTTGGATTGCAGTGCGCGCACAATGCGGAGTTTGTGCATGGGTTCTACCCGAGCAAAAATGGAGGTTTGGTCGATTGCATGCAAGAGGTGGATGTCGTCCAGGGCGTTCAATTCTTCGCCTGTGAGGACATGTTGAGAGGGAATAGTGAGTTTTTGCGCAATGGTTTGCGCGGTGAGGGGATTGTCGCCGGTCATCATGATGACCCGAATTTTCGCCTGCTTGCAAAGGGCAATGGCTGCCATGACTTCTTTACGGGGCGGGTCCATGATCCCAAAGATTGAGACAAAGGTGAGTTTGTTTGCGAATGATTCTTCTTTGAGGGGAGAGAGATGGGAGCCCGATTCCATATAGGCGACTGCGATGAGGCGAAGTGCTTGGCTTGTCATCTCATTGACGACTGTTTGCAGTTGAGCCCTCTTTTGTGTCGTTAAGGGGGCAGGGCCGCTGGGTGTGAGCCATTGGTTGCAAAAAGCTAGAATGGTTTCAGGGGCGCCTTTGACGTATACAAAAATCTTTCCTTGGTATGCATGGCATGTGGCCATGTAGCATGCTTCGCTTGTAAAGGGGATTTCCTCGATGCGGGTATGTGTGGAAAATAGGGTCTCTAAATCGATTCCTTGGTCTTGCGCGGCTGCCAGAAGGGCTGTTTCTGTAGGGTCGCCGAGGAATTCTAGGGTCTTCTTTTTTCTCACAAGACGGGCATCGTTGCAGAGCGCTCCGATTTCAAGGCCAAATTTTGGACTTTCATCCTTGGCGGGATACATCGAGACAACGGTCATTTCGTTGCAGGTCAGTGTCCCTGTTTTATCGGAACAGATGACGGTTGTTGAGCCAAGTGTTTCTATGGAGCTCATTTTTCGGACAATGGCATTGCGCTGCGACATCAGGTGCATGCCAATAGCTAGGGTCGCGGCAAAGGCGGCAGGGAGTCCTTCCGGAATTGCGGAAACGGCTGCAGCAATTCCCAGGAGGAAAATGTCAACGAGGCTCATTTTCGCTCGAATACCTAATATTGCGAAAAGAGTGAGGGAGAAGAGAATGATCAAAATCATCCATTTTCCGATGGAATTAATCTCCTTTTCAAGAGGGGTGGGTCCGGAGGAAATGTCCTGAATGGTTTTGGCGATGTTACCCACTTCGGTTTGCATGGCTGTTGCAACGATCACTGCTTCGGCTTTCCCATAGACAACCACCGTGCCGCTATACACCATATTGCTCCGCTCGGCTAAGGGTGTATGTTCGTTTAAAATGGCGGTGTTCTTTTCGGCTGGAGTTGACTCTCCTGTCAAAATCGATTCGTTGACACGTAAATTTTTTGCATGAATGAGCCTTGCGTCAGCAGGTACTTTATCGCCTACTTCTAATAAGATCAGATCGCCAGGTACTAGATGTTCCGAAAGAGTGGCGCGCCAGTTGCCGTCTCGCTTTACCTTGGATCTATGCGCGCATAGGTTTTTCAGGGCGGCTAAGGCTTTCTCCGCTTTTGTTTCTTGCACAAAACCGATTAAAATCATGGCAAGAACAGTGATTAAGATCACAGAGCCTTCGATCCAGCCAGAGACGAAATATTTCACAATGACAGCCAAGATCAGAATGGAAATGAAAGGAGATAGAATTTGACGAAGGAGAATTTTTAACCAAAGCGATTGCCTCTTTTGAGAAAGACGATTTAATCCTTCTTTTTGCAGACGTTCTTGATAGATAGAGGTAGAAAGACCTACTGGCGAGGTGTTTAGGTCGGAAAATAGCTGCTCAGGTGATCTGGCGTGCCAAGATGGGTTCATGAATACAATCTAGGAGATTTGACTTTATTCTTAAATAATTTCTAAGGTAGGGATGTGGGTCAGTTTAGTTGGAAGTCGATTGCGGTCATTATTTTGTCAGTGGGGTTTTTCATTTGGCTGACCCAAGCGATGATCCTTTCGTCCTACATTTCAAGTAAATTGCGCATTCCTGTATCGATCGACTGGGTGAGTATTTCGCCTGGCCAAGCCATCATGTACGACTTTAAGATTCGCAATCCGCGTGGGTTTAGAAGTCGATATGCTCTATGGGCTAAAACAGCCGTTTTCGATTACAACCTCAAGTCGTTCATTAAAAACCCTTCACTCATCGAACAGGTGACGCTCGATAATATACGAGTGGTGATTGATGTTCTAGAGCCTGGCGTGTTATCGAAAAATAACTGGTCCGTCATTAGCGATCATATGTCCAAATTTCTCCGGGGCCATGGAGTGGAGATACATCAGATTATTCTCACAAATCTCAGCGTCAAAATCTATGAGGGAAATAAGTACACCACACGTACTGTGGACCGGGTGGAGATTCACAATGTTGGAAGTAAAAAGGGATTTCCTACGGAACAGGTAGTGCAGGAGATTTTCACTAAATCAGGGCTGGAAATGTTTATTGAAGGGGCGTTTGATCCGAATCAGGTGCTAGAAGGAGCTTTCGTCCCGATTCTCTTCTAACATTCATCCTCCTCCGCCGGGAAACTCGGCCTAAGACCGCCACCAATCTCGGGCCTTAAAGCCCGAATTCATCCCAGGGTGCTTGCGGATTGAGACGGCTGCAGAACTCGTGCGCAGGTAAGCAAAGAATTCCCTCTCTTCTGATTTTTTCTTTTCCACGATAAAGGAAAAGGGGTTTTGCCTCAGGATGGTCGCTAGTGAATTCTTTGAGGCCGCGAAGATCTCCGGGAGATATGGAGGTGCTATTCTTGACCTCGATTGCCCAGAAGACTTTCTCTCCGTACACGATGAAATCAACTTCCAACCCAGCTCTCGTACGCCAGAAAAAGAGTTCGGATTTTTCAGGTTGGTGATCGATCCAACAACGAATATGCTCCGCGATCAAACCTTCCAATGCAGGCCCCTCCATTTCCGTTGTGATGTCGCCAAATCCTTTCCTGCGTAGAGTGCGAAATACTCCAGGGTCAAAAAAATAGAATTTTGGATGGGCCGTCACAGCTCGCTTGGCCCGTTTTTCAAAGACAGGTAAGGTATATCCCAAAAGAAGGTCTTGAAGAATTTGGAGATGGGAATCAACGGTTTTGCGAGAAACGGAACACTCACTTGCCACATTGGTCATATTGAGAATCGAGCCATGAGAATGGGCCATGGCTTCCAGAAAACGGGTGAAATCACCCACCTGACGAACCAGAGCTTCCGCCTTCACTTCTTCCTGTAAATAGAGGTCAATGTAGGCTTCGAGTTTTGCTTCGGGAGAGTCAGATGTCCAAATCAGAGGAATCAATCCTGTCTTTAAGGCTTGTGCAAGATCAAATTTCGCCCCTAGTTCAAAGCCAACGAATGGGTGAAAATGTTTCCATAAAGCTCTGCCTGCGAGGAGATTGACTCCTCCACGGCGCAATTTGCGAGCGCTCGAACCGGTTAGGATGCACTGTAGGGTGCCCTGCCGCTCTTCAATGAGGTTATGGATGACATCAAGAATTTTGGGTACTTTTTGCACCTCGTCAATGATGAGAGTGGGCGTGTGAGGGTGGGCTTTAAGTCGCTCAAGCAAAAGCTCAGGACGAGCTCCTAACTCCCGTTCTTCGTGTGGTAAGAGGAGGTTGATCCAAAGAGCTTGAGGATAGGTCTCTTTCAGCCAGGTGGTCTTCCCCGTCCCTCGGGGCCCAAAGAGGAAAAAACTCTCCCGTTTTGGGGCGGTAAAGGAGCGTTGGTATAGCAATTTTTACCTCATAGTGCAAAATATCCTCGCATTTTTGCATCTTATGGGTAAAATTGCAATACACGTAGCTAAGTTTCTTATATTCAGTAATTAAAGATATGATTTAATAGAACCCCCCGGAGGTGACTCCGGGGGTGGATATGGATCTTAGTAATCCATCTCGCCGCCGCCTACAGGGGCTGCAGCAGGCTTTTCTTTCTCTTCCTCGGTGATGATCGCCTCGGTTGTGAGAAGGAGTCCTGAGATGGAGGCCGCAAACTGGAGTGCGCAGCGAACCACTTTCGTGGGGTCTACGATCCCTTTTTCGACCATGTTTACGTATACGTCTTCCTGAGCGTCATATCCTTCCATCGGTTTCATTGTGAGAACCTTCTGGATGACGATAGAACCCTCTTTGCCCGCATTCTCAGAAATCTGGCGAAGCGGATAGGAAAGGGCGCGCAGGATGATCTCGGCGCCGATCTTTATGTCGCCGGTAAGCTTTGCAATTGCTTTTTCGAGCGCAGGAACGCAGCGGAGAAGGGCAGTACCGCCGCCAGGGACGATTCCCTCTTCGACTGCTGCTTTGGTCGCCTCTTTCGCATCATCGACACGATCTTTCTTCTCTTTCATCTCGATTTCGGTAGCGGCTCCTACGCGGATGACTCCTACGCCGCCCGCGAGTTTCGCGAGGCGCTCTTGGAGCTTTTCCCGATCGTAGTCGGAAGTAGAAGTAGCGTCCGCGATTTTCCGCTTGAGAAGAGCGATGCGCTCTTGGATGGCTTTTTTGTCGCCAGCGCCGTCGATGAGCGTCGTATCATCTTTCTTCACGATCACTTTCTTCACACGGCCGAGCATGTCGAGAGTGACTTTCTCGAGTTGGATGCCGAGCTCTTCGCTGATGAATTGGCCGCCGGTGAGAATTGCGATATCTTCCAACATCGCCTTTCTTCGGTCGCCAAAGCCGGGAGCTTTCACTGCAACGACTTTGAGCCCTGCGCGGAGGCGGTTCACGACGAGAGTAGCGAGCGCTTCCCCTTCAATGTCTTCTGCAATGATGAGGAGAGGTTTGCCCGACTCAGCAGCTGCCTGAAGGATGGGAAGGAATTCTTTCATTCCTGAAATTTTCTTTTCGAAAATCAGGACGTAAGCATTTTCATATTCGCACACAAGCGTTTCCGCATTGGTGACGAAGTAGGCAGAGGTATAGCCGCGGTCGAAGTTCATCCCTTCCACGACATCGAGGGTTGTTTCAAACCCTTTGGCCTCTTCTACAGTAATGGTGCCGTCTTTGCCCACTTTTTCCATTGCTTTGGCAATGATTCCGCCAATGTCGGCATCGCCGTTGGCAGAGATCGTGGCCACTTGCGCAATCTCTTTGGAGTCCTTGATCGGTTTGCTAAGATTTTTCAGCTCAGCCACCACGGTTTGGACTGCGAGTTCAATCCCTTTTTTGATTTCCATCGGGTTGGCGCCAGCTGCTACATTGCGCAGACCTTCGCTATAAATCGCTTCGGCAAGGACAGTTGCGGTTGTGGTCCCGTCGCCCGCTTTTTCGGCGGTCTTATTGGCCACTTCTTTGACCATTTGCGCGCCCATGTTTTCATGGCGATCTTCGAGTTCAATCTCTTTTGCCACAGTTACGCCGTCTTTTGTGATCTTAGGTGATCCGAATTTCGAATCAATCACAACATTGCGCCCCTTAGGACCCAAGGTGACTTTCACAGCAGCAGCAAGAGTGCGCACGCCCTTTAAGATCTTTTGGCGGGCTTCTTCTTTAAATTTAATGTCTTTAGGTGCCATAACGTTGATTCCTTTTATTCAATGATTGCGATGATATCGTCAGCTTTGAGGATCATGTATTCCTCATCGTCGATCGTCACTTCTTGTCCTGCATACTTATCCATCAGGATTACGTCGTCCACTTTGACAGGAACGGGAAGTGTTTTGCCGTCATCTAGTCGTTTGCCTGAGCCGATTGCAATGACGCGCGCAGTTTCTTGTTTTTTCTTCGCGCTATCAGGAAGAATAATCCCCCCTTTCATCTTTTCTTCAGGCTCCAATCTTTGGACTAGGACTCGATTTCCGAGTGGTTTTAAAGAAATTTTCTTGGCAGTTTGATTCGCCATAGACTATCATCTCCAGTTTTATATCCGCCACTCCCGGTCGTCCCAATAGGTTCGAGGAGAAGAGACGGTTTAATTCAATTGCTACGAAGGAGTATGCCGAAGTATGGGATTTTTTGCAAATGATTTTAGCAGACCTGTTAATGGATTGCTAACCCTCCTTTTTATTTCTTGTAATACATTGATTGCTAGTAACTTAGGAGAAAGTATGCCGAAAACTAGAAGTGAAATACCTGAACAAGATTGTTGGAACGTCTCGGCCCTTTATCTTGATCCGACGGCCTGGAAAAATGATTTACAAAAGATCCAGAGCCAAGAGTCCCAACCCCACTGGCCTGAGCTCAAGACCTACCAGGGGAAGCTGAAAGATCCTGCCATGGCCGCCGCCTTTTTCGAGCGTTACTTTGAGATCGACCGGAAGCTCTCCAAGCTCTATACCTACGCCCATTTGCGGATGGACGAGGATTTGGGCAATGACGATTTTAAGAGCAATTACGGGGTAGTGCGGGCCCTTTTGAACGATTTCCAAGTGGAAGGATCGTGGATCGAGCCGGAACTTTTAAGTCTAAGCGAAGGGAATTTTAAGAAAATTCTTGGTGCGAAGGAGCTCAAACCCTATCAATTTTATTTAGAGCAGGTTGGGCGTATGAGACCCCATACTCTGACTCCAGAAATGGAAGAATTAATGGCCATGAGCGGCAAAGCTCTAGAGGCCTCTTCGAAGGCCTTTGGAGCATTGAGCAATGCTGATCTTCATTTTAAGCCTGCGGTGGATGCGGAGGGGAAAGAGCACTCTCTTTCCAATGGATCTTTTTTAGGCTACATGAGAAGCCCGGATCGAAATTTGCGTAAGTCGGCCTATGAGAACCTTCATCACGGATATGAAGAGCACGCCAATACGTTATGCGAGCTAATTCAAGGACAAGTGCAAAAGCACCTGTTTAGTGCCAAAGCAAGAAAATATAAGGGGTGTCTCGAAGCAGCCCTCTATCCCCATGCAGTCGATCGGGCGGTTTATGAAAATTTGATTGCCACCGTGCGTAAACATTTGCCCCTTATGCATCAGTATGTTGCGATGCGAAAAAAAGAGATGGGGCTCGATCAGATCCACATGTATGACCTCTACATTCCGCTTGTGAAAGAGGTAAAGCTGGAGATGAGCTATGCCGATGCCTGTAAGGCGGTCATTGCGTCTGTAGAACCGTTAGGCAAAGACTACCAGGCAGTTTTGAAAAAGGGTCTTTCAGAAGAGCGCTGGGTTGACGTGTTTGAGAGCACTCGCAAGCGAAGCGGCGCCTATTCGAGCGGCTGCTACGATAGCATGCCCTACATTTTGATGAATTACCACGGCCATTTTGGCGACGTGCAGACGCTGGCTCACGAGGCAGGGCATAGCATGCACAGCTTTCTGTCGCGCAAAAATCAACCCTACATCTATTCCGGCTATTCAATCTTTGTCGCTGAAGTTGCCTCGACATTCAATGAGCAGCTTCTTGTCAATTACATGAAAAAGCAGGCAAAAACGAGAGAAGAAATTGCCTACCTCGTCAACGACGAAATCGAACGGATTCGGGGCACCATTTTCCGCCAGACGATGTTTGCCGAGTTTGAGCTGCAGGTGCACAAGTGGGCCGAAGAGGGAGTGCCATTGACACCCGCCCTTTTGAAAAAATACTATTTAGAATTGAATCGAGCCTATTACGGCCCTGAGATGGTGCTGGATAGTGGGGTGGACATTGAATGGGCCCGTATTCCCCACTTTTATTACAACTTTTATGTCTATCAGTACGCGACCGGTTTGAGTGCAGCCATGGCTCTGTACCAAAAGGCGATGACCTCACCCCAGGCAAGGGATAAGTATTTACAATTTCTCTCCTCAGGAGGAAGTAAATACCCACTCGATCTTTTAGAGCAGGCGGGCGTCAATATGCGTAAGCCTGAGGCAGTCGAGGCGGCGCTACAGAAATTTGGCGCACTCGTAGAGGAGTTAAAACGGACTTTATGAAAAAAGCTGCCGCAACATTTATTATACTGAATGATAAAGGGCTCCACACGCGCCCTTCTACCGAGCTGGTAAAGTGTGCTGCACGCTTTCAGGCTGAAATTCAACTGACCTATCGCGACTACGTGGTCAATGCCAAGTCAATCCTTGGCATTTTGATGTTAGCCGCGGAAAGGGGAGCCAAGATCGGGGTGGAAGCGGAAGGGGAGGATGCAGAATCGGCGGTGGCGGCTATTTTGGCGCTCTCTGCAGCCAAATTCAACATTAAGTATTAAAGAGTTTTGACTGTGCCATTTGCATGGCCGATCAGAACTCTGCCTGCTAAATGGAAAAAAAATCCGGTGTCGACGACGCCCGGAATTTGAATGAGCTGTTCGTGAACCTTCTCGGGTTGCGACGTGGGGGAGGGGAGTTGGATGTCAAAAATGAGATTCCCATTGTCAGTAAGGAAGTTTTTGCGAAAGGCTCCTTTGTAGGAGAGCACTTCGATTTTGCGCTGCGTCATGGACGATCCATAGGGGAGAACTTCGACAGGGAGTTTCGCTTTGCCAAGCTGAGAAACGAGTTTCGTTTCGTCGACGATGACCACCATTTCCCGGCTTGCCGCCGCAAGGATCTTCTCCCGTACATGAGCACCCCCGCCTCCTTTGATCATCCGCTTTTTAGGGTCAATCTCGTCGGCTCCGTCGACGGTAATATCGATATGTGACACCTCGTTGAGATCGAGGATTGGGATGCCTTTGGATTGGGCCAGGTCGGCTGAACGGTGTGAGCTAGAGACTGCCTTGATGGGGAGCTTGCTGGCTGCCAGGGCTTCGATGAAAAACTCTGCGGTCGAGCCGCTTCCAAGGCCTACAATCATCCCTGCTTGAATGAGCTTTGCTGCTTCCGTTCCTACTGCTTTTTTTGCTGTGTCTTGTGTCATGTCTACAGATTACGAAAAAAATATTTACCTTTAAAGAAAATCCTATTAGGATTGCTGCGAGGCGAGGAGTTTACCATGAAAATTACAAACCGCATAGCACCTGAGAGTATCAAAACAAAACGAGCGCGCGAAAAGCTCGGGAGACAGTGGGAAAGACAAGATAGACAAGTGACTAAGACAGCCCTAAAAGAGTCGGAAGAAAAAATCCACCAGAGGATTGCGTCCTACGCGGGAACGAGAATTCGCTTGAAGGGAAAGGAGATCCGGCTTTTTGACGGAAATCAAAATGCAGCCCCTTTGAGTCGGAAAATTCAACAGCTGGCAAAAACTTTGCAGAGAAGCAGCTTTGACAAGTAAGATCTCGATTGAGTATCCTATTTCCCTATGAAAAATATCCTTGAGACCCTCGAGAAAAGAGGGTTCATTGACCAGGTGTCGAGCGAAACGTTGCGGGAGCATGTCCAAAAGCCAGTGAAGGTCTACTTGGGCTTTGACCCAACGGCCGACAGCCTGCACTTGGGCAATCTCATGGGGATTGTGGCACTGAGATGGTTCCAAAAATTTGGCCATACGGCCTACCCAATTCTCGGTGGTGCCACAGGAAGAATCGGCGATCCTTCGGGAAAAAGCACTGAAAGACCGCTTCTCAATGAGGCCACACTGGAGAAGAATGTGGCCGCTCTAGGGAAGTTTTTCCATCGGATTTTGCCCGACTGCAAAGTGCTCAATAACCAAGAATGGCTGGGAAGTTTTTCCCTCATCGACTTCTTAAGAGATGTTGGGAAACATTTTAGGATCGGTCCTATGCTCGGCAAGGAGATGGTCCGCTCGCGGCTGCAGAGCGAAGAGGGGTTGAGCTTTACCGAATTTAGCTACCAGATTCTGCAAGGATACGATTTTTACTACCTGAACCAAAAATATGGTGTCACGATCCAACTCGGCGGAAGTGACCAGTGGGGTAATATTATCTCGGGAGTCGATTTCAACCGCAAAATGGGCGGAGAGCAGATTTTTGGCCTGACATGGCCGCTCATTACCCGCAGCGACGGCAAAAAATTTGGCAAATCGGAAGAGGGAGCCGTGTGGCTTTCAAGCGAAAAGCTTTCTCCCTACCAGTTTTACCAATATCTGATTCGTATTCCCGACGCTGACGTCATTTCTCTTTTGAAAAAGCTCACCTTCCTCGATTTGGAAGAAATCGCCGAAATTGAGAGGGAAATGCATATCCCTAACTCAGCGCAAAAACGACTCGCAGAAGAGGTGACAAGGTTTGTGCATGGTGAGGAAGGGTTGGAGGCTGCTCTGCGTGTCACCGAAGGGATGGCACCCGGCGCATCGGCCACATTGTCAGGCGATGTGCTCAAAGAACTTGCGCAAGATATGCCCAATGCAGAAATGTCCTACGAAGAGGTGGTGGGACAGAAATTTGTCGACATCGCCACGAAGGCAGGCCTAACTCCAAGTAAGTCAGAAGCCTCTCGTTTGATTAAAAACGGAGGTGCTTACCTCAATAACGAACGAATTTCTGATCCATCCTTTGCCATTGAAATGGCCCACCTGATCGACGGCTCCTATCTCGTAGTGAGCTCAGGAAAAAAGAAGAAAATTTTGATCACAATCGTCAGATAACGAAATTTTATTTTGAAAAATAATCGATAACAGCTATTTTGAAATTGTGAACCCCTTTATATGGAAGCATCTACGCTTCTAAGTAAGGGAGAAAATTTTGGGATCAGTTCAACGGTTGGAAGCGATCCAAGCGGACTCCCAAAGGAAGGAGCAAATAGCGTGTCTGAAAATCTTAATCAAGAGAGCAATAGCGAACGAAGGAGCTCAGATATGGGGACAGTCACCAAGAAGAAGCTGATCCAGACGATCTCTCAGAGCAAAGGACTGCATCCCAACGACGTACGAAATGTAATTCAAGCATTTCTCGATGCGATGACTGACTCTCTTTCACAAGGAGATAGGTTGGAATTTCGCGATTTCGGTGTGTTTGAAGTGGTAACAAGAAAGCAAAAAATCGGACGCAATCCGAAAAATGCAGCTGTGCCGATTGTCATCCCTGCGCGCAAGGCGGTTAAATTTACGCCTGGAAAGAAAATGAGAAAGCTTATTGAATAGTTTGCCATGCAAACTACTCTTTCCAATGCACATTTCCCATGCGGAGAGGCAGAGCTGCCTCTTCGTTGGGAAAATCCAGGGGAATATCTTGAAGCGCTCAAGCAAGCCTGGATTTACGGCATAGATCAGCCGAGCCTTTTGCGCACTCCCTATCGGACCTCGCATCCCTTAGCCGAAGCCCTTTGCCATATTTTGGCGAAGCGGGCCCGCGTCCAGCTCCCTCCCTTTTCTCAACCCGAGCCTTGCCTTCCATTTGCCCAGATGATTCAGTTTGCCCTCCTACGCAAAGATGAAGCGTTAGCGCAAAGCCTTTTTGCTTTGCGAAAATTCCCCTCGCTCTGGTGCCCTGGCAAAGACTTCAAGACCCAAGAGGTTAACCTTTCTCTGGCACTTCTTTTACGCTCGTTTGGGCAAGAAACATCAGACCTCCCTTTGACTCCCTATTTTGCTGCCCTAGCCCACCATTCCCCCAATTGGAAAGTAGGTCAGTTCGCAAAAGTCCTACCAGTCAATCTCTGTGATTCCATCGCCCTTGCGACAAAAGGAGAGGGGATTCCTCTGGGAGCCCTTTCGGTCGGAAATGTGCACATCCCCGCTTTTGGGCCTCATGCCTATCCTCTGAACAACCAAGCCCTCTTCGGCATACGCCGTACAATTGCCGACACAGGATGGGCAGAGTCCTTTGGTCATCCCGAAGTGTGGTTTGAAACAAAGATTGCCGAGGGGTGTTTGCACACCAAATGGCAGGGGATAACTGCAGAGAAAAAAATCGCCTTTGTCTTTTTTATCCAAGCCGACCAGGCGTATGTGGGGGAAGAGATCTTTGCCCCTCAAACCTTGCCACGGTATCTCGGCCCCTCGCGCCCCATTATTTTTGCGAAGGGGGGGACAAAATTATGTATGGAAGGTCATTTGACTGGAAAAATGGAGCTCATTCCCCTGGCTGGACAAGAGCATTTTTGGAATGCTCAGTTTCTTTTGAGCTTTGACATTTTTACAAGCCAGGCTTTTTTCTCCAATCAGGAATTTTGGGCATCGATCGGGTAGAACTCCGTGAATACTTGTGCCGCCTTAGTTTTAAAGGATTCCATCCTGTCGTAGTAAGAGTGGGATCATAGAATAGACATGAGCATTTTCACGTATCGCATTGAGTGTAAATTCTTTATCCTGTGTGAGTGACTCTGGGAGCCAATAATAGACCTGAGCATTTTCACGTATCGCATTGAGTGTAAATTCTTTATCCTGTGTGAGTGACTCTGGGAGCCAATAATAGACCTGAGCATTTTCACGTATCGCTTTGAGTGTAAATTCTTTATTCAGTTTTAGTTGATCTGGGAGGTGAGAATAGAGCGCGCCGTTTGCCCGTATCGCTTTGAGTGTAAATTCTTTATTCAGTTTTAGTTGATCTGGGAGCCAATGATAGACACTGGAGTTCTGAAATATCGCATAAAGTGCATAGCTTTCATTTGTTTTTTCCTCTTCTGAGAGATAGCCATAGACCTTCACATTTTCTTTTATCGCCGTGCATGTAAATCCTTTATCCTGTTTGAGTGACTTTGGGAGATGGGGATAGCATGCGGGGGAATTTTTAAGAACGGTCCATGCGGTTTTTTTTGTGATTGCGAGCGTTCCAATGTGATGCCCGAACCCAGACTGTACGAGTTTTATGATGAACTCGGGATCGTTCTGGATTGCAGGGTTGACTTTACTTAGATCAATCGTGCCTGGATGAGATGATAACTCGTATATGATCGCAGAAATATTAAGGCGAAGCAGCCCTGTGAAGGGAAACAGGATGGAAGCCACGGAGCCTACGATTGCAAAGGCGGTGAAATAGAGGCTTTGCTTAAAATGGGCGACTGCGTCCTCACCGTCATATTTTTTTAGTGAAGTGAACACCTTGCTAGCAATAGCATAGGCCCCCTTATACACACCATTGATCAGGTGGTGCACACCGTCCAATGCTGCAAAGAGCGGAAGTGCTATGGCTACAACGCGCGGTCCAATCGTATGAATCAATTGTGAGTCATTCTTGGATAAATGAAACATAATCTCCATAGGATGTTGGCCAGTAAAAGTGTGGCTTGGATTGACTAGCATAGGGCTCCTTTTTTTTGTCCGGTAGTTTAGATGGATCATGAGTTAATCTCAAGATAAATTAGATAGAATATAAAAATTTTACTATAGAGTTTTTGTGGGGGCAGTTCCTTGCAAAATAGTCTTACCTGAGCGATAATGGAGGGCGAGTGATTAAAAATTTAAATTGGTGTTTCTGATGTCCCTCGTTAGGTACTTTCTGGCTGGTGCGGTGGTCCTATTTTGTGTCATTGGTTTGGTGGGATGGCTAAAGAAGGGGCCAGCGCCAAAACCGGCTCAGGTGGCAACGCTGGTCCAAGAGGTGGTGATTCCTGCGGCGCCTGTTGTGAGGAAAGAGGCTCCGCCTGCACCGAAAAAGGTGGTGGCGCCCGTGGTGAAAAAAGAGATCCCCGTGGTGGCTCCTGTTACCCCTCCTGCTCCGCCAAAAACTGCCTCAGTGAAAGGGGAAGATCCTCTTCCGGAGGCCGATCGGATTAAGCAGCTGTTCGCAACCGATTCGTCTAAGCTGCCGATTGTAGAGACGGTGTCATATACAAGCAGGGTGCCTTGGCTCTCGGGTAGACCCGCTTGGATTGCCGATTACGCGTCGCATTATGAGACGTCCCGCCATTTCATTGCTCGAAGTTTGAATAAAAAAGTCGATTATTTCACCCAGAAGGTAGGGCCGGGGGATAAGTTCAATGTGTTTAAGAAGGGCCAAAATATTGGGTTCCATTTGCTGATCGATCTGTCGCGGAGCAAGATGTGGTTCTATTACGTCGATTTCAATGCGGGAGAGCGGGTTTTGCTGAAGACCTATCCGGTGGGGCTTGGACGGCCAGATGGGCAGAAAAAATCGGGCTATCTGACGCCGGTGGGTAAGTATCAGTTGGGCGAGAAGATTGCGATCTATAAGCCGGGTACGATGGGCTTTTTCCAAGACGAGAAGGTGGAGATGGTCCGTGTGTTTGGAACGCGGTGGATCCCGTTTGACAAAGAGTTGGATGGGTGCTCAGAGGATGCAAAGGGTTTTGGGATTCATGGACTGCCTTGGGGCTTTGATCAGGGGAGCGGCAAGTGGGTGGAGAACCGCGCCGCACTGGGTAAATATGAGAGCGATGGATGTGTCCGACTCGCCCAAGAAGATGTGGAAGAGATTTTTTCGATTGTGATTACAAAACCTACGACGGTGGAGTTGGTTAAGGATTTTAAAGAGGCGAAGTTGCCTGGGGTGGAGAGATGAAAAAGATGTTGCAGCCATGGGAGCGTGTGGCGATTTGTCGCCATCCGGCCCGGCCCCACGCCATCGACTACATTCGCAATATTACCGATGAGTTCATTGAGCTTTTTGGCGACCGGACGTTCCAAGACGACCGGGCGATCATTGCTGGATTGGCGAGGATCGGAGGGCAAAGATTTATGCTCATCGGCCAGGAAAAAGGAAATGATACAGAGAGCCGCTTGTACCGCAATTTCGGGATGCCGCATCCAGAAGGGTACCGTAAGGCAATGCGTTGCATGAAGCTGGCCGCGAAGTTTGGCTTGCCTGTGGTGACGCTGCTCGATACGCCAGGGGCCTACCCAGGCTTGACGGCGGAGGAGCGGGGACAGGGTTGGGCCATTGCCCAAAACTTGCTCGATATGGCAAGGCTGCCGACACCGGTCATTGTGATTGTGATTGGCGAGGGGTGCTCGGGTGGCGCGTTAGGGATGGGTGTCGGCGATGTGGTGGGCATTTTGGAACACGGCTACTATTCGGTCATCTCGCCCGAGGGTTGCGCTTCGATTCTGTGGCGCGACGCGAGTCAGAATGCAACGGCGGCCGCAGCCCTGAAGATGCACGCGGAACACCTTTTGGAATTGGGTGTGGTCGATCACAAGATTGAGGAGCCCGAAGGGGGCGCTCATCTCGATCCGAAACAGGCGTTTGAGGCGGTAAAGGTCTACATTCAAGAGCAGTGGGAGCGTTTAAAATCGGTTCCGCTCGATCATTTATTAGAAAATCGCTACCAAAAATTCCGCAAAATGGGCAAATTTGAATCACAAGATACCAACGTGATTCATGAAACTGCTCTTGCAGGCAGCGCTACGAAATAGCCGCCACTTCACTCTTGCCCTCTTTACTTTTGTCTCGCTCCTTTTTCTCACGATGGCGAATCAGTGTGAGATGTTCTCATTGGGGCTTATGACCAATGCAGGGGCCGACTTTTTTACCCTCTTTAGTCCCGAGGGGAAAAAGGTGAAGGATAAACTTTCATTGAGCGAAGTGACCCGTAGGTGGGAACTCATCGATACAGACCACAATGGGGTCATCTCAAAACAAGACGCAGCCACCTATATTGCCCAACGAGATTCGAATCCGCTGCAGTGGGTGATGCGGAATGTGTCGGCCCGTTTCGACCTCGAAGAAAATTTTGTGATGCTGATCGAAATCTTGGTGGGGGTGGCAATTTTTAAGGCCTTGTCGCTCTTTACGGCCCGTTATGTAACCCAGCTCCTCTCGATTCGGGTCACAAGAGATTTGCGTCAACAATACTTTGAGCACATTCAGTCTCTCCCTTTGAGCTTCTACCAAGAACAAAATTTGGGGAGCCTCTCTTCCCGCGCGATTGGAGATGCTGGACAGATCGCCTCTTCCCTCAATTCGTGCTTGACCAACTACCTTCAGACCCCTTTCGCGATCGCATCGACCCTTTTTCTTTGCTTCCGCGTCTCTTGGCAACTTTCAATGATCATCTTTTTGGGGCTGCCGCTGATCGTTATGCCGGTCATTTTCCTCACCCGCCAGGTGAAGCGGATTTCAAGACAGCTGCAGAAAAATCAGGAGACGTTTACGTCGGTATTGCTCGATTTTTTGGCGGGAATCCAAACGGTGAAAGTCTTTGCGATGGAGGCTTTTTCTCTACGCAAATACAAAGAGCAAAACGATCAAATGGCCGTGCTGCAGAGCAAGAGTGCAAAGTATGGCCTTTTAACGCGGCCGCTGCTCCACATGATCGCCACAGCTTGCCTTGCCATCGTGATCCTTTTCGGTCTTCACACGCTTCATATGACGATTGGGCAGCTCCTCATGTTTTGCGGCCTTCTCCACCTCTTCTACGAGCCAGTCAAGAAATTCGCCGAGGAAAACGCCAATATCCAAAAGGGAGTTGTCGCCGCTGAAAGGATGTTTGAGGTGCTCCACCTCAAACCCCAAATTTTGGATCATGATGGGGCTGTTCAATTGGGTACTTTCAAGAATCTGATCGAATTTGACCATGTCTGGTTTAAATATCGCGATGAGTGGGTGATTAAGGATGTGAGCTTCACCATCAAGCGGGGCGAAGTGGTGGCTCTTCTCGGCGCGACTGGCTCAGGCAAATCAACTCTCGTTCAACTCCTGCCTCGCCTTTACGAAGTGCAGAAGGGGGAAATCCGGGTGGACGGCATTCCGATCAATGCCATCACCCAAAAGTCGCTGCGCGACCAAATTGCGTTTGTGCCGCAAAAGCCCTTTCTTTTCTTCGACACCGTGGCGGAAAACATCTCCTTTGGAAGGAGTTTCTCTCCAGAGGACATTGAAGATGCCGCAAGGCGGGCCTACGCCCACGAATTCATCGCCGAGCTGCCTCAGCAGTACAATACCGTTTTGGCTGAGATGGGCAAAACTTTGTCGGGAGGACAACAGCAGCGCCTAGCCATTGCCCGCGCACTGGTGAAAAAAGCGCCGATTTTGATCCTCGACGAGGCAACCTCTTCGCTCGATGCTATTTCGGAAAATCGGATCAAGCAAGCGATTCAGTCGCTGCAAGGGGAGATTACCCAGATCCTCATCGCCCATCGCTTATCGACAATTGAGCATGCAGACCGGATCATTTTCATCGATCGGGGCCGTAAAATTGGCGATGGCACTTTGCCTGAGCTTCTCGAGACATGTCTGCCCTTTAGGCTTTTGTGGGAGACCTATACCGCCTCCACGCAAGTTGTATGAACCACTGAGGAAAATTGAACCATCCGCTCGGAAGCCTCGCTAGAGGACACAGAGAGCACTGAGGCGATCGAAGCGGTCGTAAGAAGAGAGAAGAAAAAAGGATTCCAAAGGATACAAATCCTTTGGTAGGGTTTGGGACGAAGTCCCAACTTGCATATCCTTAGCTGCACTTTGCAGCGTCATCCTTAGCCGTCATTTCGACGGTGTTATCTTGTACTTCTAATTCGAGTAGGTTTTTCCAAGGAACACGATAACGCCGCAAGGCGGCTAAAGATGACGCCGTCGAAACGACGGCTAAGGATGAGCAGGATCCAGGGCTTTCGCCCTTCAACCCGGCAAAGGGTTTGTGCCCTTTGCAAACCCACTTCTCTTCGCGCGCCTTTGGCGCGCCTCGGTGCTCTCTAGCGCGCGTCTCCGCGCGCGGGTGGTTCAATTTCCTCGCCCGTTTCGGGCGCTATTTCTTTCTCGGTGGTTCGCTTTTGGCGATTTTTCAGGAAAATAGTTGACATTCTGTCTGATAATGAATTATTTACATTGCTCAGATTTAAGACGAGAATGACAGGAACGCTCGAGAGCCCCTCTTCCGAAGGATTGTTTGGTTACTTGCTCAGCGAGCAGGTCGCTCCTGCCTCCTGGATCGAAATTCTCAAAGAACACCAAAAAGAACTCTCTTTAGCTGCCCCAATCGATATCGAAAAGCGCCTCTGGGAAGTATTCACGCCTCGCCCATACGCATTGAAGGTTTATCGCGGATTGCCCCGCGTCTACCGCAGAGACAATCCGGCGCAAACCAGAGTGAAGCAAAACTTTGCCGATCTGGGAGCGCTCAAGCGGTGTGCTGCAGAGAAATTTGTAGAGCAGATTTATGACAAAGTGCAGGTGACAGGAACAGTTGCCCTCTTCACATGGATGATCGCTGATGGGTGGGGCGATTTCATTGCAGGACAAGAGGCTTTGAAAATTTTGCGCGCCCGCTTTCCCCATGTTACCTTCCGATGGATTTGCTTGGCTCATACCCGTTTTTCTCTCCCCAAATCGGAAGCTTTATGCTTTTCCTATGATGGGACGGAGCCGCCGATGCTCTCGCAAGAGGCGCTCCAGTTCTTAAGCGGTGCGGATCTTATTCTGTCGATCCCCACCTACTACCCGCACATGGGACAGGTGATGCAAAGACTTCGCGAGAAGGGATCGAGTCCCAGTCTTGCCTGCGTGGGACAATACGGTTACATTGAGTCGAGCTGGTTTCACCCACGCAGCGGAAATACATCCATGGGTCTCCATTTCTTGGAAAAGGGGATCTTGATCCGAGGCCACGAGAATGCCAATTTTGGTTCGTTGCGCAATGAAAAACTTTTGCATACGTTGTTCGGAAATCGGTCGCCTCACCCAGGTGAGATCGAACAGTATCTCGATTCGACAAGGCTTTATCTTGCCTACCTGGTGAGCCCTCTAGGAGGAGCAATCTATTTGCATGCAGTCCTCCACGCTGAGGCCATGAGCGATGCCCCGATCGATATCTGCACCCCCGATCTTGGTTGGTTCACTAAGTATATCGAAAAAAGGAGCAAAGAGAGGAAGCCCCCCTTGGAAGGGTGGTTTCGGGTGAAAGAGCTTGAGGTCCATTTCGAGGGAAAAGTTCACAAAATAAATGTGGGGCCAAAGGGAAAGCGGGTGCGCATCCTGTGCGTGGGCCATTTGTCAGATGCCGATTTCCGACTTCTTGTTCGCCTGAGCAATGAATTCGTGGCGGTACGGGGCGATCAGTCGTTTTCTGAAGTGGTGGCGGCAGGTAAAGCCTTTTTCTACGATGGTGCCCCCCATGCACGCTTTTTTGTGAAGGATTTGGTGGCTTTAGCGGAAAATCGATTGCGCGAACACAGAGGTGCGCAAATTCTTTTTCGCAAAATAGGCAAGGCATTTTTGCACAATTTGCCCCAGGAAACAGGGGAGTGGGTCGAGGAAACAGCTTTCCAGACGAAAGAAAGTTGGGAATCGATTGCCCGCGCCATCGGACAGGCGATGCAAGATCCAGATACACTCGTGGGTTTTAAGAAACTGAGCCGTATCCTGACGGAAGAACACTCATTCAACAATTCTCTTTGCCATCTTGTGGCGCGCGCGCTGTACGCCAGAGTACACCCCGCCTTCGCTGAAAGCGAAGAAAGAGCGCTGCGGCGCTTTGCAGATCAGAAAATCACTTTGCCGCAAGCTCTCCAAACGATTGCGCAAGGATTGAGCGCTGTGGTATACCGTGAGTGATGCGAGATTGGGAACTGGCAAGAAGGCTCCCTAAATTTGAACCAGGCGCAGCCGACACCGAAGGAACCCAACTTGAATAAGTTGGGTGATGCAGGTGGGTTCGAAGTTGGGGTAAAGCCGACGCAGCCAGAACCAATTATCGAATCACGAGCGGTATATAAGTATGGCTATGCAAGACGATATTTTAGCGTTAGGAAGAGTCGTTCGCGCGATCCTGCAAGGGTTTGCGGAGCATGGGATGAAGCGGGAACAGATGCAAGAGATTGAGACCTTAAGCCAGCAAGCAGGCAGGCTGTACGTAAAAGAGGGGGAGACGCTCCGCAAGAGATTTGATGCATGGAGAAACAGCCCCCACGAAAAAACTCTTCGCGAAGAGCTCTTGCAGCAGCTATCTAGATTGGAACATGAGACAAGGGAGTTGTGATGAAAAAGCCCGATTACCACAAGGAAATTGACCATTTGTGCAAACAACTGAGGAAAGATTTAGAACTCTACAAACGGGGCAGCCAGAGTGAAAAGCAGAGGCTCATGGCATCCATGGATGAGAAGATGAAACTGCTCACCGCAGCTGCAGAAGAACTGCGCAAGGCCGGTACTCACAAACAAGAGGTTAAGTTATACCATTTATCAAAAATAACTTGCAGTTTGGTGGCCTCAGAGTGATCCAAATTTTGACATTCGCGAGGAGGGCAATATTCCTGCAATATTGCCGACGAGCGAAGGTCGAAAGATGGGTTGCTATGGTGGCCGCATAACTGCAATTTAATTTTGATAGATGGTATTAGCTAAATCCTACAAAATCTTCATCCAATCAGGCCAAGACGAACATTGTTCTACTTTGCAACACGACCTTTCCACTTTAGCCGAATATAACCAACTTCGCTTACCGAAGTGAAGGTGTAGAGGTTTTGCCGATCCATTTCTCGATTTCTTCAGGAGAGAGTTTTGTGACGCGCGCCATCGTAGGGACATCCATTTTGAGCGTGAGCAGCTCTTTGAGCACATCCTGGATCGCCTCTTTTTTGCCCTGACTGACTCCTTGACTGAGTCCCTGACTGAGTCCCTGACTCAGAGCACCATCGATCAGAGCCTCGTGATCCATTTGGTTTTTCAGCTCCCGTTCATAGGTGTTGATCTCAGCTTCCGACCAATAAAACTGGTCTAGTGCATGAAACGCATCCTTAATCGCTCCCCCATCTTGTAAAAGCTGTTCGAGCTCTTTTGGCTTTATATGAGGTGCATGTTTGAAAAAATACATCCAACGTCGGTGTTTGTTTGCAGCTCATTGAGTTTTTTACGGAACTTCGGAAGTTCAAGGAAAGTAAAGGAAAGGCTATTTAGATCTTGGGTGAAGTGTTCCTTGTCGAGAATAACGTGGTTCGACTGGTATCCTCTTTTGTCTTTAAACATGACGAAATTCGTAATCGCAAGGAAGATGACGGGCCTTAGGAATTTGTACTTTTGCCCTTTTTTCCCTTGGCTTGCATAGGCCTTGCAGGCGTAATATTGGGCCCGTTCAACGAAGGCTTCCGAATGGGCCACCTGCATCTCGACGATGTATTGAAAACCCTCTTGGTCTTTGCAGAGGACATCGACGATGCTTTGCTTTTTAGCCGCAGCTTCGGGATCTTGGATCGTGGGGAGGAAGGAGACCGATTGAATGGGATGGCTTGGCTTTAAGATATCGTTTAGGAAGTGGATGAGAATCGGCTTGTGCTTCTCAGTCCCAAACACTTTTTTGAAGGCGTAATCGTTTTTCGGATCGAGAAACTTTTCTCCCACACTTGACTCCTTTAGGATAAGGATAGCAAATAAATTTTTTACTTTCTAGTGACCCCATTGGACTGCAGTGATGTTTTTTATGAAGATATGTTAAAATCTTCGCTAAAGGAAAGGTGTTGCATGATCGATAACCGGGCAGGTTTTTTGATAGGAGCGGTAGGTGGATATATGGGAATACGATGGGCCATCTCTTTCGCTGTTCATAACAGCGATTTTTTCCATCAGGCGTTTAAGGAACGATGGATCACCATAAAAAGAGAAGATTCGTCGGAAGAAGTTTTTGTCAAAAGTACGTTGCTCTTTGCTGCAGGGGCCATCGCGCTCGCCACGTATACAGGCCAAGTGAATCATCACGATCAATGGCAGAGAAATAAAGTGATGCTGACAATCTGCGTATTCAGTGTGTCTGCAGGGTTGGCAACGATAGTGGCACACACTCTTTTTAATCCAACACTCGATGTGGATAGGTGAAGGTAAATCCTTCGGCTTTGATTTTGTGGTTGGACACTCTTTTGTTGCCATGATGGATCCCAGTAAGAGAGGGGTCCCATTTGACCGGAGGGAGATGAAACCTCTTGGATACTTGGTCGTAGAGTTCCTTGCGCGTGGGATGGTCGTCATCGGCAAGATTATAGGTGCCGCGCAAGTGATAGCGCATGGCGTAATCGATGGCCAGCGCGCAGTCGGTTTTGTGGATCATGTTTGTGTAGTGATCCCCTGCGCCAGGAAGGACTTGCCCCTCTAAGTGACGGACCCGTTCAGAAATTTCTCGCCCAGGACCGTAAATTTCCCCCAGACGGAAAATGCAGACATTCCAGCCAAGCTCTTCTAGCGAGGTAAATGTTTTTTCGGTCTCAATGAGAACTTTTGCTTGCACCCCTTTGGCTTTCAGTGAACTCGTTTCGTCGACCCAAAGGCCACGGTGATTGCCATAGACAGAAGTGCTGCTCGTGTAGATGAGATCGCGGGGCAGGTCCATCTCAAGGGCAAGCTGGCGAAAGATTTGCGCGGTTTGAAGATAGGTGGTTTCGTAATGTTCGGGCGCATCAGCGGCTACCGAGATCAGGAGTGCCTCATTGGCCGAAATAATGGGCATATATTCTTCAGGATCGCCCCGGAGAATGAGACTTTTTTGCGCATATTGGGAAAGTTCTGTGAGACGGTCAGGCGTCCGTGTAGTCGCTGTGATGCGATACCCTTTTTTTGACCACCCAGCCGCCACTTCAAGGCCGAGATAGCCGCATCCGATGATGGCAACCGAGGGAGAGTGTCGTTCAGTTGAGGGGCGGTTCACGAAACACCTGCCAATTTTCCTAGTTTTTCAAAAGCTTCCCGCAGAGGAGCATTTTCTTTCTTGTCAAACGCGCCGCTACTTTGGAGCCAGGCAACATAGTCCTTTGGCACCTCTGCCAGCATCTTGCCTGCATGCTTCCCAAACGGCATCCGGAGCTCTTTAGGCGTCTGAGAGAGAAGCTCCATCACCTTCGGCCAAGCAAGATCATCCACCATGCGGCTAAAAATCTGGTGGAGCACAATCACATCGTCGAGCGCCCGGTGGGCTTGGTTGGCCTCAATCCCATACACCTCGCGCAAGTGTTGCAAACTGTGGCGCGGGATATCACTTCTGTACTTGCGCGACCACTTGAGTGAGTCGACAAAGCGCCACGTAGGCATGGGAAGATTTGCTCTCTGATATTCCGCTTGGAGAAAGAGTTTATCAAATGCATCATTGTTATGCGCAATCAATACTACATCGCCTGTACAAAATGCGGTGAACTGGGCGAGCGCCGTAGCTATCAGAGGGGCCTCTTTGACCATCTCATCGGTGATGTTGCAGATCTGGGTTGATTCGGCAGGGATCGGACACTCTGGATTGATCAGCGTACAAAATTTTTTATCTTGGATCGGGTCAAAGGCGGCAATTTCAATGATCCGGTCCTTTCCGGCCTTCACCCCTGTGGTCTCCGTGTCGTAGTAAATCGGTCGCATAAAATTTTACTTATTCTTAAGCTGTTTCATCTAACCTGAATCGGACTTTTTCTTCAATTTTTCTCTCAAATCAGTTATACTGGTGCCTAACATATTGGAGTGAACATGGTTCGATGGTGTTTTCTTTCTCTCTTATGCTTAGCGGGTTGCTTCCAGACCTACAATGAAGATGAAGATTTAAGAGCCGTTCCCGTGACCAATAACCCCCACATTGTCCCCAGCCACGGCTCAGGGCTTCCCATGGGCGGGGGAAATAGCGGTAGGTAAGTTTGACAAAGGAAATTTTTTAAGGTAAGCTCATGACAGGGGTCGTGCAAATGGAGAGGGGTCAAGAACGGTCGCCGTATCACTTTTTCTCATTCCAGCTTGAAAAGGTCGTGGCCGAATTGGGCAAGGAAGGGCTCCTGCACGCGCTTGCTCAAATGCTCCAAATCCGCAACTTAGAACTCAGGGGTGAAGCTGCCTACCAGCAGGGGAAAGTAGGGGGTTTTTATCACTCTTACATGGGGCAAGAGGCGATCCAAGTCGGCTGTCTCGCCGCCTGCGGCGACAAACACTGGTTTACCACCACCTACCGCTGCCATGCTCTCGCTTATCTTCTCGGAGCCACCCCCAATGCAATCATGGCCGAGTTTTACGGCAAAGCCACTGGCAATGCCGGAGGGCGCGGCGGCTCGATGCACCTCTATGCAGATCGCCTTTTGGGCGGCCTTGCCATCGTCGGCGGTCATATCCCCATTGCTACCGGTGCTGCATTTAGCATCAAATACTTAAAGCAAAAAGATCTCGTCTCCTTCTGCTTTATGGGCGATGGAGCCGTTGTCCAGGGGGCCTTCCACGAGTCGCTCAACCTGGCCGCCCTTTGGCAGCTGCCCTGTGTCTATGTGATTGAGAATAACCAGTGGGGGATGGGAACAGCAGTAAGCCGTGCCGTTTGCGTCCACCCGATGGGGGAGCATTTTGCCAAGGCCTACGACATCTCCTGCTACACTCTCGACGGCCTCGACTTTTTTAGCTGCTATGCCGGCTTCCAAGCGGCCATGGAAGAGGTCTTTCGCACCTCGCGCCCTGTCCTCATCGAAGCGGTGACCGAACGGTTCCGCGGCCACTCCATTTCGGATCCGGGTCTTTACCGGTCGAAAGAAGAGCTCCAAAAAACCATGCAGCGCGATCCTATTCTTCGCCTAAAATATGCCATGATCGAAGCCGGAATGCTCACCGAAGAGCAGTTCCAAGAGATGGACCGCTTGGCAAAAGAAACGGCCATTGCTGCCATGAAATTTGCCGAGGAGAGCCCCTTCCCCGACCCGATGACCCTCGAAGAAGGGGTTTTTGCTCCTGAGGAGGACAAGTGAGCAAGCAACTCGTAGAAATCCGCGAAGCGCTCCGGCAGGCCATTGACGAAGAGATGGCCCGCGACCCCCGCGTCTTTCTTCTCGGCGAAGAGGTCGCTGAATACAACGGCGCCTACAAAGTCTCCAAAGGACTCCTTGACAAGTGGGGCCCCGAAAGGATCATCGACACCCCCATAGCCGAAGAAGGTTTTGCCGGTCTCGCTATTGGCGCCGCCCAGACAGGCCTTCGCCCCATCGTTGAATTCATGAGCTGGAACTTTTCCTTTGTCGCCTTTGACCAGCTCGTCTCCAACGCCGCCAAAGCCCACTACATGTCTGGCGGCAGGTTTTCCGTCCCCATCGTTTTCCGTGGGCCCAATGGAGCCGCGGCGCAAGTTTCGTGCCAGCATTCCCACAACGTCGAAGCCATCTACGGCAACCTCCCCGGCTTCATCATCCTCGCCCCCAGCAATGCCTACGACGCCAAAGGGCTCCTTAAATCGGCCATCCGCTCCAATAATCCGGTCCTTTTCCTCGAAAACGAGCTCTCCTACGGCGAAAAAATGGAGATCCCCACCGCCGAGTACCTCGTCCCCATCGGCCAAGCAAAAGTCCTTCGCGAAGGCAAACACATCACCCTCGTCTCCTATTCGCGTATCCTCAAGTTCTGCCTCGAAGCCGCCGACCAGCTCGCCAAACAAGGCATTTCCGTTGAGGTCATCGACCTACGCACAATAAAACCCCTCGACATCGCAACCATAGCCGCCTCGGTCCGCAAAACCCACCGCTGCGTCCTCGTCGAAGAGGGGCACCTCTTTGCCGGCATCTCCGCTGAAATCGGCTTCCAGATCCAAGAACACTGCTTCGACGACCTCGACGCCCCCGTCTATCGGGTCTGCTCTCGCGAAACCCCTCTTCCCTATTCCAAACCACTCGAAAGGGAAACCCTCCCCAACACCGATCGGATCCTCGCCGCTATCCAAGAAACCCTTCGTTGACCCTCAATTCTCTGTATTTTTTTAACGATAAGAACGATGAGAAGGGAGGGAAATCTACACCTTTTTGAGAAGCTCAAAAAGGTGTGGACCTCATCGAAGACCGCATTGCAGTCTTCGATCGAGTTCCCGGGGGTGCGGGGCTTCCCCGCATCGTTCTTATCGTTAAACTTGCTACGGAATGCACAATCTTTTATCGGGATATTATTCTTCAGATCTATATAAATAATATTTAAAATTAATACTAAAATGTTATATAATATTATGAAATTAACTGTAATAAGGATGTTATGTCAGTAGTTGGTAAAAGACCGTTCTATAATAATCCTCACGACAATGGTGAAAATTACGACGGCAAAATGAGAAAAGAGCTAGGATTGCCTAATAAGGCAAGGCCGGAAGCTCTTGCGCTTGGCGTGCAAGGCAAAATCAGGAAAGCCGTTGCTTTCGTAGCGGCCTCCCTCTTTGCTGGCGTGTGCGTCGGCGCTCTCTTTACCTCAGGCAACTCACGTCGAGACCCAGTCGGCCATTTTTTCAACAATACAGTAACAGAAGTTCCTAATACAGAGGTTGTTGCAACTATTGCCTCTACAGTTACAGCCGCAGTCCTTTCTACTCAGGCATTGTTGACTCTAACCAATGTCGCCCCGATCACAAATACCCAAGCCCCCATGACTCTCCCTCCCACACCTACTCTCGCATCGTTTGCAGAATCTCTGGAAAGCGTTCAAATTGCGATCGGATCATGCAGCCCAGAGACGATCATGGCTCTTATCCAAGAATTGGGTGCATTGCGCATACAAGCCCTCACAGTGGATGAGCAAGGGGGATTTGACGCCCTATTATTGCAGATCGTAGAGAATGACAAGTGTAAGTCGCCTATTAAGGAAGTGGGTCCTCAGCTAGTGATTGATATGGCCTTTTCAGCCGAGACACATCGTTTTCTAGTCCAAAAGCTCACTTAATTCATAACTGGATAGCGCTTTGTTTTTAAATAATATCCTAGTATTAAATAATTGTTTGAAATTAAATAGTAAATAATTTATAATGTTATCATGATTAAACAAAATTATTAATAATTTAGGAGAATATATATGTCATCAGCACCAGTAAGCCCAGTAAGTAAATTTGATGGTCCATTACACCGATCATCTACACCAACAAAAGATCCTCATACGTTCGATGATGAGATTCGCTTGTCGACTGAACAGCCTGTTCACAAAGAATCACTGTGCACACGAGCTAAACGGGTTGGTCTTGTGGCATTAGGCCTATTGACTGTATCTCTACTCGCAGGCGGCGTCGCTAAGCTTGTGTTGAATTATACTCAACACTCGAATAAAGAATTGGAAACGAGAACAGTCACTGTGACTCGCACAATAACTGGGACTCGCACAATAACTGGGTCTGTGAGCCCTTCTCTGGAGCTTGAGCAAATTACTCTACCTCCGGTTACGACGCTGGAGCCTAAAACTCATACACCGTCTATACAGCCAACAGTGTCTTTTGCTCAACAACTGCAAGATGTTCAATCATTTGCGTTGGATCGTTCAACTTTAATCGGCGAAGTCATACAAAAGTTGACAGCTCTCAGGGACATCGCTGGCAATAATAAAGGAGATTTCGATAACCTTCTCCTCGCGATTGCTGCAAGCCCACGTGCTACAGATATCAAAACAAATAAGCTGGGAGAACAGTTGGCGGGCTTAGCGTTCTTTGCAACCACAAAGACGCAGTTGCTCAGACAATTGACTCGCTAATCTGATTCTTCAGAGAATGTCTAGTGAATCCCTCGCCTCTAAAGCGAGGGATTTTTTTTGTCATTTTTCTGCGACGGTTTGTGCGAGCAGCCCTTCGTTATAAAGCTTGATGGAGTCAGAGAGACTCTGCACTTGGCGCATTAGGTTGCTGAATTGCTTCTTAAAGAGATCGTCTTCAAAGATCCGTTCCCTTTGCCCTTCGGCTCGATCGAGGAGCTCGGTGAGGCGGCCCAGCGAGGTGGTGATCGAGTCGACTTCCCCTTCAAAATATTCGCGGAATTCTTTGGGCGTGTCGAGAGCTTTGAGGAAATTGGCTTTCTTGGTGCGGCTTCGTTGCCAGTGTTTGTCATATTGGAATAGGAGGCCATAGTGATTGATGTCGTTCATGAGGGTGTCGGCTTTGCTGAAGAGCGAATTGATGCGGAGATAGATGTCTTCGCCTGAGATAAGTCTGCCGATGGTGCCGTTGCCTTGGACGATGTCGCGGCTCATTTGGTTCAGGTTATGGAGAATGGGGATCCCTTCGGCGTTGAAGGCGTCGGCGGCTTTATCGAGATTGGCCGCGAGGGAGGCAAACTTGTGGAGGAGTTGGTCGTCATCGAGGCTGGAGCGGAGAAGGTGGAGGTTTTCGTTGAGTAGGGTGGTAGTGTCGCGAAGAGAGGGGACGAGCTGGGTTTTGTCGATGGAGCTGAGGACATTGCCTGCATGGTTTAGGAAAAGATCGAGCCCTTGGACGGCGTTGGTGAGAGGGGCTTGGACTTCCTGAAACCAGGTGTCGACGCGGTCGACGGTGGTGTCGATGCGGTTTGCCACTTTAGCGACTTGGTTGAAGGTGTTTTCCAGGGGGTCGATGGAGCTGGCAGTGAGGACCCCGCCGTCGATGAGGTGGGGGGTTTTGCCTTTCGGAGCGGCTTTGGGGAGAATGGCAATCGAGCGCTCGCCCATGAGGCCTGTGGTGCGGATGGCCACTTCGTCATAGTTGTAAACATTGACGGAGGAGTCGACTTTGAGGGTGAGAAGATAGCAGTAGACTCGGCCGGTTTCATCGGAGGGTTCGCTGCGAGCGTCCGCAATTTCTTGGATGCTCTCCACTTCGCCGACCGGTTTGCCGGCAAAGGTGACGCGGGTTCCAATGACAATTCCTGAGACGTTGGCAAAGCGAACGTGCAAAAGTTTCTTCCCGTCGCCCATGCGTGGTTCTAAAAATAGGACCATCGTCGCCATGATCGTAATGGCGGCGGCTACGAAGAGTCCAATGAGAATGTGTTTCGCTTTGTCGGTCATCGCTTTTCTTTCCTTATCATATGTGAGAGATTTTCGCGTAAAAAATTGATGATCGGATCGTCAATTTTCATAAACACTTCTGGTTCAGCAAGATAAGCGAGTTTGCCGTCTTTATGAAGGGCGATTCGGTCGGCCATGAAGAGAGCGGCGTGGATGTCGTGGGTGACGACAATGCTGGTTCCTTTGAGCTCGTTCTGGGTTTTGACGATGAGGTCGGTGATCTGCTGGGCGGTGATGGGGTCAAGGCCGGTGGTGGGTTCGTCATAGAGAAGGATGGAGGGGCGGTAGACGATGAGGCGGGCGAGTCCTGCCCGTTTGCGCATGCCGCCGGAGAGGTCGGCGGGCATTTTCTTTTCGGTCCCTTCGAGGCCCACCATGGCAAGGGCTTCGCGCACCTTTTGGCGGATCACTTCGGGTGGGAAGGGTTTTTTTGTGAGGGGATCTCCATGCTGCTTGAGGTAAAAGCCGGTGTTTTCTTCAATGGTCATCGAGTCGAAGAGGGCTGAGCCTTGGAAAAGCATCCCCATGTTGCGGACCGCTTTAAAGATCTCCTGTTTGCCGCAGGTGGTAAGGTCGATCCCTTCGACTTCGATGGTCCCTTGATCGGGTTTTTCGAGGCCGATGATGTGGCGGAGGAGGACGCTTTTGCCGACGCCCGATCTTCCGAGAATGACGAGGACCTCACCGCTATGGACGTCGAGGTTGAGTCCTTTTAATACGGGGATTGCGCCATATTTTTTCCAGAGATTGCGAATGCGGATCATCTTTGAACCTGTCTCAGTAAAATTTTTCGTCCTAGTGTTTGGCTAATTTTGGCCCATTCTTGATTTTTTGTCGGGGGTAATATTTAGCTCCTCATCCAGGCATAGCGCATTTCTTGGTGAATCATATTGAGCGCCAGGGTGAGGAAAAAGTCGGAGAAGAGGATGAGGATGTAGCTGGTCACAACACTTTGGGTGGTGGCTTGGCCGACGCCAGCGGCGCCGCCTGAGGTTTTCATCCCCTTGTAGCAGCAAACGGTGACAAGGAGGGTGCCGAAGACAAAGGCTTTGATCATGCCTGTGACGAGATCAAAAATGGAGATGTGGAGGGGCATGGGGTTGAAGTAGGAGGCGGGGGTGAGGTGGAAGAGGGAGACGCCGATGAGGTAGCCGCCGAGGATGCCCATGATGGTGCAAAAGAGGGTGAGGAGGGGAATCATGAAGATGCCAGCGAGGAGGCGGGGGGCGACGAGGTAGACGTTGGGGTTGATGGCCATGGAACGGAGCGCGTCAATCTGTTCGGTTACTTTCATGGAACCGAGTTCGGCGCACATGGAGGAGCCGACACGGCCTGTCACCATGAACGCAGTAAGGATGGGGCCGAGTTCTGTGATCATCGATTTGGCGACAAGAACGCCGGTGACGCCTGCCATCCCTTTTTCGCCGAGTTGGTAAAAGGATTGGGCGGCGAGGACAAAGCCGGTGGTAAAGCCGGTGATGGCGACGACCGAGAGGGACATGACGCCGATGTGATAGAGTTGATCGCGGACGAGAGCCCAGGGAGGGGGTTTGCGAAGAGAGGCTCTGAAGACATCGAAGATGAGGGCGACATATTCGCCAATCATCTCAAGAATGCGCAAGCTTTGCGTGCGAACGAGTGCGAACATCAGTCCTCTCCTATAATTTTTTATCATAGGAGAGGGGGCCTTTTCGAGTCAAAGGCTATGCACGAGAGGCTTCTTCTAATGTGCGTAGGGCAGCGCGAAGAAGTTCTTGGACTTCCTGCTTTTGTCCTGACTCAGAGGACTGTTTCGATTGCTGCAGGTTGAGTTCTGTATTGGCTCTACTGCTGCGCGACTGCTCGTCCATTTGCCTTGCTTGCAGATGGCTGTCGTAAAGAGATTTTCCTGCAGAGGGGAGCTGCTTGGAGAGGGATTTTATAAGTTGCTGTCCTGTGGAATTGGGGATTGTCAATTGGACGAGGGTCAGGGCAAATCCAAGCGTTGCAAACCAGGGAGCGGCATTGCCGATCCGTTTTTGGAGTACTGCGGCCGCTTTGGAGCTTTCGCTATATTCGCGCTTGAGACCTTCTACTTTCGCCCGGTCCGCTTCGGAGGTTTTACTGAGGAGATCCAAAATCCGGTAGACGAGATGTTGAATTTGTAAAACATAGTTCACTTCCAGCGCAGGCGTTTTTTTGGGTGCTGCCTCGGCTGATTTTACTTGTGGAGCTTGGTTGAGTATGACTTTTGGCATGATTTCCCCTTAATTAATCTATATGAACTTGCGTTTGGGCCAGGATCCCTTGAATTTGTTTTCCAATGTCGCCTGTTGTTTCGACAAGGCTTTGGGCCCCTTTTCCTGAACTGGTGAGCCCTTGTTTGATGAGATCGGTGTCGGTGGCTGTGATTTGTAGATCGGCTTCTAAATGGGCTTTTTTCTTCTCTTCATAAGCCATCCCCATTTCAAAGACCCCTTTTCCTATTGTGGCTGCTATCCCAATTCCGGCTCCGATGCGCGTTGTCGCGCTTTGGAAAGTTTGCGCTGCGAAAAGGAGGCCCGCTTTATAGGCGCTGACTCCTGCTGCCATTCCCAGTCCTGCGGAAATTAAGAGCATACCCGATTCAATACGGCTTGCCCATTTTTCTCTCTCTTCTTCCGATTCCATCACCCAGGAAAGGAAAGATCGCGTGGCTCCTGTGTCGTGGAGGATTTGCGCAGACAGCCCAAGGGCGCCGGAAGTGAGAAGTAGACCGCCTGTCACAGGAGCGCTCTGACAAAGGGCTGCGCCGAAGAAAAGTCCTACGCCGGACAAGATGTATTGAGCAGCGGAAGAGAGGGCGCCCCAGGTATTCTTCGCGGCCACGGCTTGGGCGTGCTTTCGTAGGGTGTCTTGGTTTTTCTGTTCTAGCTCCTGGATCTCTTTTTCTCCCTCATCGAATTCAGTTTCGAGAAGTGCTGCCTGTTGCTGGGTGAGTTCTTCCAGTTTGTGATGTGAGGCGATGAGGCTTGGCATGAAATGGGAAAAAACTTCTATTTTGGGCGCGGCAGCAAGAGTCGACTTACCGTAAGAGGGAAGCAGGGGTGCGATCGGCTCTAAGGGAGGAAAATAGGGGACTTCGACTGGGCCAACCGAATCGAGTGATTCAATTTCCATGTGCCGCCTCCCAGCGCTCGCGTAAGAGGGAGGTTTTTTGTTTGAGTTGGGGATGGGCAAGAGATAAAGATTCGGCGGCTTCGAGTGCTTTTTGCCCTTCCGCGGGCTCATTTAAGGAAAAATAACATTCGGCGGCGTGAAAGTGGGCAAAGGGATCCTTCTCATTGAGGAGGGCTGCCATGGCCCATGATTGGAGCGCTTCCCGATATTGAGTGGCCATCTGGAGGGTAGCTCCCAACCCAAACCAAAATTTAGATTCGTAGGGGCGATGCGTACAAAGGACGCGGAAGACCCCGGCTGCTTCTTCCCATCTTCCGCTGCCGTATTGCGCCGATCCGTAGGAGTAAAAGGTTTGCACCTCTTCTTCGGTCATCTTTGGGCCATGAATTGGAGAATGGTTCGGATGAGCCTTGTGTGGAGCTGCGACGTCTCCTTCGCGATGTTGTTGATGGAGGTCATCAGCTGGATCGTGGTTTGGATTTTGGTAAAGATTTGGTTTATTTGTGTCTTCGATTGGTCGATGCGGGCGCCGATGGCTGATTTCAGTTCGGTCAGGTCCTGTTTTGTGAGAGTCTTCTTCTCATCCCAAAGGTCGATCCCTTTCTCTTTCAAATCGCTCAAGATGGCTTTCGTCTTTTCCGACAGCTCCATTTTGTCGCTTTTGGGAAGGGTGTTGAGTTCTTTGGTCAGGTCGAGGAGGGTGGAGATGATCTGTTCTTTTTTCTGAACTTCACTGTTCATTCCATTCAATTTACCGATGGAGGCAGCCTCGCTTTTGAGGGCCGCTTGGAGAGCTTCCCAGGCCAGATTACCGCCGGTCAAATTCCGTTTGCTTGATGAGGGAGGTGTTTGTGCGAGCAGCTCCGTTCCGAGGATGTTTGTATTTTCCTCAGCGGGCGTGAGTTCGCGAGAGGGGAGTGTTTCTACGGGTGCTACAGGCGTATGAATTTTTTTCCGCTTGATTCCGTCAATTGCATCGATTTGTTCTACCATAACCACCTCAAATTATTTCATGACAAGGACTTAAGTCCGCCTCAAGAATATCGTCTGGGAAATTTTCCCGCCAGACGAGGAATTCTTTGAATACCTAGGTCTTTGTACCAAGTCGATTTAAAAAAGGTTGTGATCGTATGGGAAGGGATATTTTTAGGTCAAAGAGAATTTAAATGATGCAGTTTTTCCAGAAATCCTTGGAATCGGCACCCTCAAAAAGACTTGTGGGTAAGAGACAGTCTCTAAGGATCAGCTCAAAAATTAGTAGATCTTGCTCCACTTGAGGGAGAATTTGCCTTGTTCTTGGGGTTGCTGGCTTTCCAGGACAAAGGAAAATCCCTCTCTGACCTCGAATTCGATCCGAATATTGGGATTAGAAAAATCAGAGCCTTGCGTGACGGAAACGAGGACCCCTTCGGTCACATATTTGCCCACTTGGACGGCAAGGGTGGTATCGGGTTCCCCTGCCTCGTTTTTGGTGGGGGTGCTGACGAGGGAGAGGCGGTCGACTCCGAGTGATTTGCGGGTCTGTTCGAGGACAGAGGGGCCTTCGCCGGCGAGCTGGGAGATGGAGTTCGCGATTTCAAAGGCTTGGAAGCTGTTGATTTCCGACATGTCTTGGCCAAAGAGGAGGTAGGACATGATGGAGCCCATGGGGAGGGGGGGGGTGGAGCGGAGGGTCACTTGGGGGTTGTTGAGGGGGCCGTGGAGGTTGGCGACGATGGAGACGTCTTTGACGTCCAGGGTGGCGGTGAGGTTGAGGCGGGGGATCTCGTTTTCCTTGCCGCTAAAGGAGAGGGTCCCTTGGGTGAGTTTGAGGGCTCTTCCGGAAAAGAGAAATTCCCCTTTGACGAGTTCGATTTTTCCGTGGGAGATAAGGGCGGTTTGCGTGCCGCTGAGGTGAAAGTTGCCATGCCACTCCGATTGGAGGCCCCGTCCTCGGATAAAGATGCTGTCGGGGGCGTTCACTTGGAGGTCGAAATGGAGGGGGTAGGGGTGTTTGGAGGGGGGGGTGGGAAGGGCCGGGGGTTTGACGGGGTTGCGATAGACGACTTGGAGGTCAGGGTATTTGCGGGGGATTCGGTTGGGGATGGCGACGTTGCTTTCGACGACTTCGAGATGGCCAGCAAGGGTCGCTTCGCGAGAGTCGCCTGAAAGGCGAAATTCGCCATCGGCTTGGGTGGTGACGAGGTCAAAGGTGACACAGTGGAATTTTTCGATGCCAGCTTGGAATGTGAAGGGGAAATGGGAGGCAAGAGAGAGAGAAAGCTGACCGGTGGCGGTGAGGGTGCCGGTATCGAGCATGTCTTTTGCAGTGAAGTGGCGTAAGATGAGAAGGTCGTTTTTGGCTTCCCATTTTGCATCGATGTTTTGGAGCGATGTGCCGGTGAAGTAATTTTCGTAAGCGCCAGAAGTGAGGGAAATTTGTCCGGTGACAATGGGACGGGTGAGGTTGCCGTGGAAGGAGAGGTTTGCTGCGCAGTTTCCTTCGAGATGGTGGGTTCCGAGGTCGAAGAAGTCGAGGAATTGCTCGAGTCGGCCGTTGAGAGTTAGGTGCCCTTTGGCTTTTTCGCGAAGGAGAAACTCGGCATGCCAAGGCCAGAGTTCGAGATGGATGGGGAGGGAGACTTGGATGTCAAGAAGAGGGGTCTCTTGTACGGCAATTTTGCCATCGATTTCAAGACGGTCTCGATTGAAATTCCCTTGAAAGGCGCCGCTTGCATTGAGAGGGCTTTTGTCTCCTTGCGGGGTCACTTGGATGTCTTGCACGTCGGCTTTGAATTGTCCATTTAGATGACCATTTTTCTCAGTGAACTGGGAATCGAAGTTGAGGGTTCCGCGGGTGGCAATTTCCAGGGGATTGAGGGAGAGGACGTCGAGGGGCATCCGGCTTAAGGTGAGGTGTCCTGTGGAGGCGCTGCTGGTTTTTTGGAGGGCGGCGGAAAGGGAGGCTTCGCCTAAGCGGAGGGAGAGGTCGGAGAGAGTGAGGGTATCGGGCGTGGCGGTAAAGGTGACAGGATTGCTTAAGAAAAGGGGGTGGTTAAAGAAATGGCCTTGGCATCGGGCGAGTTGCAGAGTGAGGTCGGGTGTTTGCCAGGTCCAGGCGCCGTCGAGTTCGAGGGCGAGGGGATGGTCCCACTTGCCTTGTAGAGTGAGAAAGAAGGGTTGGGGTCCGCTGCCGAGGGAGGTGGTGGCATGGGCCATGTCGAGGGCGAGGGTGCGCCAGGTGCCGGAGACGAGATTCATGTCGATGGGGCCTGCAAAATCGATGAGGTTGGCTGTGAGAGAAAGGGTTTGGGCGTAGAGCTCTTTCCAATAGAATTCGGTGGCTGTTGCGCTGAGGCTGAGGCCTTGTTTTTCTTCTGAAATAAACCAGTTCGCCTGACCAGAACCGGTGCCGTAAATGGTGGGGAAAAAGAGGTTCCATTGTGCACCTTCCACAGTCGTGGTTCCGATCAGGAGATGATTGGGTCGAATTTCGAGATCTCCTTTGAGTTTGCTGTCGCCCGAGTGGAGGTCGTATTGGGACAAGAGAAGCGATTGTCCTTTTTTCCACGCAAAATGGGAGGACCCTGCCCAGGTTTGCGCGGCATAGGCGCCGCTTACATCGATTTTGCCATGAAGATCTTGCGCGTAGATGGCAGTGCCCGATCCTTCGACGTTGTCAATGAGTTTATCTCCCACTTTTAGCTGTGGAATGCGCCATACGGCGGTCCCTTCCTTGCCTTCGATGTTGAGATTGGCGAAAAATCTTCCCGAGACGGGTACGGGTAAATCGAAGTGGAGAACATCAGATTGCACTTGGAGTTTCGCTGAGGCAAAATGGCCATTGGAATGGAGAAGCCCCTCGCCATTCATGCGCAAAAGGGGATTGGCGGCATGAAAATGGGTCAAAGACCAATCGGCGTTTTGTCTTGCAAAATGGCTTGAAAATTCCCACGTTTCAAAGGTGCCAGACAATTTTCCTCGGCCGAGAAGCGCGTCTTTCCACGAGCCTTGCGATTGGAGTTCGGCGTGGAGGGGCCCGTCGATCGGAGCATCAAAGGGGAGGGCTTTGAGAGTCGGCGTGGCAAGAGAGATCTTCAATAACCCTTTCCCATCTCGGTCGAGCGCTCCAAAGAGGTGGGCTTTAGCGGTCGGAAATTCAGGACGGGTGACGGTGAGATCGCAAAAAATGGAGCGAAAATTTTTCCCGAGGCGAAACGAACCTTGCCAGTCGGTGTCGAGATAGTCGACGTGGGTAAAGATTAAGTTCTTCACGCTCAGCGTGTAAGGAAGTTTCGGTTTTCCGTGCGAGCTTTCGGTGTGTTTCCATGCGAGGCGGTCTCCTTTGACATCGAGAAAGCAAATTTCTCGTTTGAGGAGGCGCCAAAACGAGAGGTGCGCTTCGACTTTTCCGATCCAAACTTCCCAGCCGGGCGATTGAATGTGCACATCGGTCAGGATCACTTGCTGGGGGAGGGCGCCAGAAATTTCGCCGATTTCGAGGGTGACTCCTGCATCTTTGACCGTGTTTTGCAAAAAGGCGAGGATTTTTTCCTTGCCCCAGTTGCTTTGAAAGACAAGCGTCACCCCGCCGAGAAGAAGAAAGAGAAAGAGGAAAAAGATCACAAATTTTTTCATCAGAATGTTTGTCCTACTGAAGCGTAAAGTTGTACAAAGGAGTCAATCCCCTTTCTTCGATCCAGCGGGAAGCCCAGATCAAAGCGGAGCGGGCCAAAAAAGGCAAAGTAGCGTACGCCAATCCCAATTGACTTATACCACTTGGTATCGAATGTGGGAATTTCTCTTAGCGAAACGGTACCCATATCGGCAAAGGGAACAATCCCAATTTTTTCCACAGGGCGGAAGCGGAGTTCAACTGAGGTGAAAACAGCAGATCTGCCGCCGAGAGGTTTATTGTGTGCGTCGAGCGGGCTCACTGTTTTGTATTTGTAGCCCCGCAAATCGTCTTCTGAGCCGCCGAGGAACATTTTGGGGAGCGGAATGTCTTGCCTGTGGGCGCCGGCAATCGATCCGAGCTGGGCACGGAGCGCAAGGAGAATCCGTTTGGATGCGATGAAGGGGATATAGGCCGTTGCAATGAGTTTTTGTTTGGCAAAACGTTGGCTGGCATGGGAAAGGGACTGATAGGGGGTGACCGAGTAGGAGATCGTATAGCCTTGCTTTGGGTCGACTAGATCGCCCGCTTCATTGAGGCTTGCATAGATTGGCAGGCCAATCAAGAGATAGTGGCCATTGCTCGCACTATCGTTCACAAGAACCCGATCGACTTTCACGCCAAAAGAGTAAAACTGTTTGCCGAGCTCTTTATCGATAAAAATGCCGCCGCGATAGAGGAGAGAGCGATAAGGATAGATGTTTTCGTGCGTGGCCAGAGCCACCCCTTTCAATGTTTGGTTGAAGGTGAGGAAATCGGGCTTTTTGTAGGTGATTTGGCCGCTCCACGATTTTTTAAGGATTTCCCCTTTGATGCTGACAATTTCCCCCATCCCGCGCACGTTGCGATGGGTCCAGCTAAAGCCACCGCCCGGGCCATCGATGGTCGCATACGAGGCCCAGATGCTAATTTGCCGATGGCGCGCTTCGGTGACCCGCACTTTGATGGGCAGCTCCCCCTCATCGTTCAAGCTTTCGGCGTGAGAAATGTAGACCGAACTAAAAAGTTCTGTCTTGAGCAGTCGCTTTTGCGTCTCCTCGATTTGGTCGGCGTCATAGACGCAACCCTCGTGCCAGCCAATTTTCTGTTCGAGAAATTCAGGCTTAATTTTTTCGACGCCAAAATAACTCGTCGGCCCAAAGCGGGCAAGAGGTCCCTCTTTGATGCATGAAGAGGCTTCGACCTCTTTTCCTCCCATGTCGACGATGACGCGCCGCTTGTCAACACTGGCCAGCGGATAACCGCAGCGGGCCAGTTCAGTCAAGAGCCCCAATTCTGCGTTTACAATGCTGACCGAGAGGGCTGGATCGCCGATCTGCAATCCAACAAGACCAGGTGTGAACGGACAACACCCATCGATTTTTGCTAAACTCTTGCATGCGCCGTTGTACACTTCATAAGAACCTAATTTGTATTGCGGCCCCGGCTGAATCGTCAAATCGACCCGTGCGATGTCCCCCTTCATCTCAATCGCGGAAGAAACTTCAGCCTCGTAGTAAGCAAACGCGTGGAGTGTCCGAATTAAAATCGGGATGTCGGCGGCGGCTCGATAATGGAGGCCATTGATGGAGGCAGGCGGGTGATTTTGGAGAGAGACAAGTTGCGACGATTCGAGGAGCGCGCTGAGCGCCGCCTCATCGCTTAAGCCAATGAAGCGCACCTCGTAGTCGAGTGAAAAAAGGGCGAGCGGAGCCAGCAGCCAGAGAAATCTCATTCCAAATTTGTATACACCAATTATCTCACTTTGTAAAATATTCGCTATGCGTTTCGCTTCAAAAGAGATTTTTTCTAAATCGTGTGAGGTCATTCCCGCGGGTGTCAATTCCCCCGTCCGCTCTTTTCAGGCGATGGGATTTTCCCCGCCACTCATCGTCGAATCGGGAAACGGCTCTCTGATTCGCGATGTCGATGGGCGCGAGTACATCGATTTTTGCGGCAGCTGGGGCGCTCTCATTTTAGGCCATGCCCATCCAAAAATTGTCACAGCTGTCCAAGAACAAGTGACAAAAGGCTCAAGTTTTGGGATTGCGACGGCGATTGAAGAGCAATTGGCTCGCAAAGTGGTCCAGCTCGTTCCTGCGATTGAAAAGCTTCGCTTTGTCTGCTCCGGAACCGAAGCGGGGATGACTGCGCTTAGGCTTGCGCGAGGCTATACCGAAAGACCCAAGATTATAAAATTTACCGGTCACTATCATGGGCATGCCGATGCTCTTTTAATTCAGGCGGGATCGGGTGTGTCTTACCTCAACCCGGGGGCTACTTCGAAGGGAGTCACGGAAGGCAGTGTGGCCGATACAATCTGCTTGCCCTTCAACGACTTTGACGTAGTGCGGGGATTTTTTCGCACCTCGCCTCTCGCCTCACAAGTAGCCGCAGTGATTCTAGAACCCATCACTGGCAACATGGGAGTTGTCTTGCCCGAGCCAGGATTTCTAGACATGCTCCGCGAAGAGACGAGATGTATTGGGGCCCTTTTGATTTTCGATGAGGTGATCACAGGATTTCGGGTCGGGCTGCACGGCGCGGCGCACCTGTATGGCATCGATCCCGATCTTATCCTACTCGGTAAAGTGGTGGGAGGGGGCTTTCCTGTTGCGGCGGTGGGGGGGAAAGCAAAAATTTTAGATACACTCGCCCCTCTCGGGCAGGTCTATCAAGCAGGAACGCTCGCCGGAAATCCCATTGCAATGCGTGCAGGGCTGACAACACTTCAAATTCTGGAAGAGCCCCAATTTTACCAAACGCTGGAAGAAAAAACAGCACAGATCACAGAACCTTTGCGTGCTGCCATTGAGGCAAAGGGAGGCTGTTTGCAAAGGTGCGGCTCCATGTTTTCCCTTTTCTTTGGCCTTAAAAAAGTCACTTCGAAGGAAAATTTAGCAAAACTTGATGAAAAGACATTTATTCGCCTGTTTTGCCACCTATTTGACCGAGGGATTTATATCCCCCCTTCTTCGCACGAGGCCTGGTTTGTCTCTTCGGCTCATACCCCTGAACAGCTCGAGTTTGTTTTGAAAGAAATCTGTCTATTTCTTAACATTCTCTAAATGAGGAAAAAATGGCGACAGGACGCGTAGAAAAATTGCCAGATGGGTGGGTAGTGGTTCGAGTTGCTTGCGAAAGTGAAGACTTAGGATTCTATATAATTGAGACATACGATCAGAAGAATCAGAAATATTACACGCACGAGTCTCTTCTCATCACAAGGATAAAATGTATTGAGCTGGCAGCCTTTATTCCGTTGTATGCGATTGGCTACATGGCCTTGAATACATTGCGGATCTTTACAAAGACAGGGTATGCCTTATTTAAAGGTAATCCAGCGCTCGAGACTCTCAAGGAGACTGTAAGGACGGTGGTGCGAGCCCCTTTTTATGCGCTCAAGATGTGGGTGGGGGCTGTAGCAGGAATTGTATTTCCTCTACAAGGAAGGAGGATTATTGCGGAAGGGGAGGTGGCTCTTCACTCTCAAAAAGCGCGAAAGAATGACTTTCGGGTGATTCCAGATCAGAGCCTTCTTTTTAAGGATGTTCTTTTCGGCGACGAGACAACGTTTTACGCTGCCTATTGCATGCAGCCGTACGGTTCTAGTAGTTGTTATAAGATAATAGATGTTAAGGAGTTGCCTCCTTCTCAATAGAGACATCCAATCGTCTCACTTCAAGGTGGGATTCAGCCATAAGAATCTTTTTATTTTCCACTTCGACCAAGTAAAGCATTGTTTTTGGGCTGAGCATTTTCCGTTCCAGGATACGTATCTCATTGGTGCCTGAGCCGCGCAAGGCTCGCTGTCGGATCAGTCGTTTGAGGAACCAATAGGTTCCGAAAAGGAGGAGGATGAGAGCGCCGAAGGTGAGGAGCATTTTGAGAAACGCCACTCCTAAATCACCGGAAGAGGCAGCAGAAGAAGAGAGATCCTGAATGGCGTCCGCCTGAAATGTCAGGTCGCCCTTTTCGTCAGGAACAAATACTTGATGAGCAAAAAAGACCACTATTTTTTTCTATCCTCAATGATAAGAGGCCTGTAGAGTTCTCTACAGGCCTTTTGTTGCTTCAGCTACTCTGAGGCTTCTGGCTCATTAACGTTTACGAAATCGCCAGCGGAGCGGGGGGTTTGTTGGTTTGGGTCAGGTGATTTGGATTGTACTCTACCTCCAGTTTCTTGCGTCGGTGGAGTTGTGTTAGTTGTAGGAACTATTGGAATCATTGGTTTGTGAGTCTTATCTGGATTCTCTCCTTTTTCAGGTGATCCTGTGGGTGTAGGAACTTTCTTGTTAGAGCAGCAGCAGCACATTTTCTTCAGTCCGCTAGCTATACCTTGGAAAATGCACGCAATTGCAGAGAAGACAGTAACAACAGTTCTTGCAACCAGTGCGGCTACCGCTTTTGGCGTATTCTTGAAATATCTTCCTTCTTCCAAAACGAGCCATTTCGTTACGCGGTTGCTTTCTCCCGTAGTAAAGCCTAGACGCTCATTAAATCCTTGCGCTGTGAAGATACTTAGTTTTACACTGTGGGCTGCTGTTGATGATGCCATGAATTACCTCATTTGTTTTTTGGGCTTACGACTGGCCTTTACTCAAGACTTGCTCCAGTGCAGAGCCCGATTTATGAAACGGACTAAAAATTAACAAGACACTTATAAGTTGTATGCTAAATTTTTACAAGCAGGAAAATCAAAAGTAAAAAAATTTTTTATTTTCCCTATGCAAACGTTGTGAGATAGGAGAAGATTCGCTATACTTAGTGCATGGGAAAAAAAGGTTGGATTGCGCTCGATATTGATGGGACTATCACCTCTGACAAATATTCGGTGCCTGCTGAAGTGGTTCAGTATTTAGGTGAGTTACAGGCTTCCGGATGGGAAATCGCCTTAGCTACAGGGAGAGCCTTTGCCTTTGCTTCGCTCGCGGTTGCGAAGATCAAGTTTCCTTTTTTCTTGCTTGCGCAAAACGGTTCCGTAGCGTTGAAGATGCCCCAGAGAGAGCTGGTGTTTAAAAAATACCTCTCTTACCCGGCGATTTCCTCTGTGGAAGAGGCGTATCAAGGTGTTTCGGCTGATTTCTTGGTCTATAGCGGATATGACAAGGGAGATTGCTTTTATTGGCGTGCTTCTCGCTTTTCTCCGGACGATCTCCTCTATGTGGAGGAGTTGAAGAAAAGGGAGAAGGAACAAGGGGTGGCGGTGGAAGTATTTGATCCAGTGCAGTTGGCGAGTTTTCCATTGATTAAGTGTTTTGGTTTGCGGGAGAGGATGGAGGGGGTGGCGAAGAGGCTTCGCGCAAAATCGAATTTTCAGGTGGCCCACATCCGCGATATGTTCTATGAAAATTATGAGATTCTCCTTGTGACAGATTCAGCGGCGTCGAAGGGGCTCTCGCTCCAAGAGCTTTTTCTTAAGATGGGGCGTGGGGACAAGGTGATCGCTGCAGGAGATGATGAAAATGACCTCAGCCTGCTCCAGGCGGCCGATGTGAAGATTGCTATGCCGCAAGCGCCTGAATCTTTGAAGAAAATCGCAGATCTCATCGCGCCACCGGTGAAAGAGCTGGGAATTCTTGCGGCTTTGAAGAGTGTCCTCAAATGAAAAGGGAAGTGCGTGCACTGGATTTGGCTATAGAAATCGGGCGGAAAAAACAGTCTCCGCGTACCGGGTTTCTCCATTTTTTTCCGGCCGATGATACAGCTGCCGATACCATCCCTATCTATGAAAATTTTCTCTTTGCGTTTGCCCTTTTTCGGCAAAAAACGGCAGAGGCTGTGCTGGAGGGAAAGGAGCTGATCCAGCGTCTTTTAGCATTCCAGACTGAGGAGGGGAATTTTCCACTCTATTTGCATGACTATCCAAGGTGTTGGGATCACACGCTTACTTTGAAAATTGCCCCTGTTCTGATCTATTTGTTGCGCGAATTTAGGCCAATTTTAGGAGAGGTGTTCGAAACCAAGGTGAAAGCGGCTCTCCACAAAGCGTTGCAGTGCGCGGAGAAAAAGGGGCCTTTGCCGCCTGTTTGGCAAGCTCGTCTTGAGGCTTGTTTGGGCAGAGCTGTACAGCGTCCGAAAGATCTTCGGGCGCAGGAGTGGTTCGATTGGCTTGTGACGATGCAGCTGTTGGGCGATGCAGGGCCGTTGCCGATCCCGTTTCACAAGGAGGCGAAGGCGTTTTTTGGCGAAAATGGGGTGCAAGAGGGGGGAGAGCCGGCACCTTTTCCGTTTGAATATCTTTTGGCGGAAAGAGAGGGGTTGAGCGCTCGACTGCTCCGTCCCCATATTCATCAGCTTTCCAGCGCGCTTCTTTTTCCTTTGCTCACTTCAGAGGAAAGGAGAGAGCCGTGGGCTTTTGTTGGTCTAAAAGAGGGAGGTTTTCAGCTCCTTTTTCCGGGGGATATGTTGCACACCCTTTGCGTTCCTACTGGGAAATTAGAGGGGGATCAGGCTCTCTTTTCTCTAGAGGGGGAATTTGTGCCAGGACGAGACGATCTCTACGAGGTAGAGCTTTTTTGCAACCTTTCGCCGGAGACCCATCTTTTTGTGAATGGTGAGAAGGGCTCTCTTTTCAATCTTGGGGATAGAGTTGCGATCCAGACGAACAAGGTGAAGATCGATCTGCAGTTTTCGTTGTTGGCGGGGAAGGGGGAATTTTGCGGCCATATTTCTCGGGCCAATCGGCCAGGGCAAATGGCTTGCAGAGGGGAAAATCAGTACTCTGCGTATGACTGGAAAATCGGCTTGCGTACTTTGCGTCGGGAAGGGGTTTGTAGGGTGGCGCTCTCCTTTGCCATAGAGAAGGAACAGGATAACGCCGTCGAAGCGACGGCTAAGAATGAGGCTGCGGTGCGCAGCTGAGGATGGGCAGGTTGGGACTTTGTCCCAAGCCCTACCAAAGGACTCGCGTCCTTTGGAATCCTTTTTTTTCATGGGTTTACAATTGGCTCAATGGTATTATCCTGTTCCTTTTCTTTTCCTAAAGAGCGGGTGGTTTATTGTTTTATCGCGGAGCTGTCGACAGCCATGCCCATCGCGTGCATGCCGTTGTCGACGTAGAGTACTTCTCCCGTAATTGCAGAGGCTAGAGGGGAGAGGAGGAAGGCGGCGGCACTTGCCACTTCTTCTGCGTGGAGGTCTTTCGTTAGGGGAGCATTGGCTTTGGAGTAGGCGATCATGTTGTCGATCATACCGATCGCTTTGGCGGCTCTGCTGCGTAATGGGCCTGCCGAGATGGCGTTGACGCGGAGGTTCCATTTGCGGCCGGCTTCCCACGCGAGGGTGCGGGTGTCGCTTTCGAGGGCTGCCTTGGCAGAACTCATGCCGCCGCCGTAGCCGGGGATGGCCCGTTCGGAGGCGATGTAGGTGAGGGAAAGGGCCGACCCGCCTGGAGTCATATGGGGGCCAAAGTGGGCGAGGAGGCTGATGAATGAGTAGGCGGAGGCGCTCATCGCGGCGAGATAGCCTTGGCGCGAGGTGTCGAGGAGGTTTTTGGTCACTTCGGGGGCATTGGCTAGGCTGTGGACGAAGATGTCGATGGTGCCATAGTCGGCGGCCACTTGCTTGGCTACGTCGGCGACTGTGTAGTGAGAGAGTTCTGCATAGCGTTTATTTTCGCGGATTTCTTGGGGAACATCTTCCATTTTATCGAAGGCGGCATCCATGGGATAGACTTTGGCATACTCAAACATCGATCCGTCGCTCATCTTGCGCGATTCGTCAAATTTACCATTGGCCCAAGAGGTTTTGAAGATCTTGAGGATGGGGGCCCAGGTGCCAATGAGGATGGTAGCGCCCGCTTCCGCAAGAGTTTTTGCAATCGCCCAACCAAAGCCGTTGTCATCGCCGATCCCAGCGACGAAGGCCCGTTTTCCCTTCAGATCTATGTTCAACATGTAAACCTCTTTTTGATGCTCAAAGAGCATACCAGAAATAGTTTTTTCTAAAATACAACTGAATTTTTTATTTGCTATGGAGGGAGCGGCGGCGCCCTTCGGCGGTCTGAACGCGTGTCTGCATGGCGCAGCTTTTGGGTTTGCGGGGCGCTACTTCGGAAATCTTTTTTTTAGCGGGCGTAGCCGCCTTTTTCTTTCTGAAAAACATGGTGGCCCTGCATTGTATCAGCTTGAATGGTTCGAGTCAATGGGAATGCAAATACAATGCTGTTTACGATCGTTGAAATTAGGCGCTTTGAACCCGTCCATTCGCCAACTTTTCAGGTTGTTTGGGTATACCCAAGAATCTTGAATTGAGATATTGTGGGCTGTCTATGACGAAAATGAAAGTTGTTTTGGATGGGGCGACGGCACGGTGCTCGCACGAATTGGGCGCTACGCTGGATACAGATGCTCCAAAAGAGATTGGAGGAGAAGGGAAGTGCTTTTCTCCAACTGATCTGTTGGCTCTTAGCCTGGGGACTTGCATGTTGATTACGATGGGTCTTTTGGCGAAGAAGTTGGGTTTTTGTATGAAGGGCTCTACCGTTGAAATAGAGAAAGAGATGGGGAGCGGAACGCGGAGAGTTTCGCGCGTGGTGGTGCGGATCCGTTGTCCCAAAGTGCCAAGTGAGAGTGTGAGGGAGAAGTTGGAGGCGGCTGCCTGGGGCTGTCCCGTGCACCATTCTTTGCATCCTGAGACGAGACAAGAAGTCGATTTTCTCTGGGGCCTATGAGGTACCAAAGTCTTAAGGCGTTTGAAAAACATCTTGCTGATTCTTCGCCACGCCATCTTTGTAAGTGCTACTTGATTCAGGTAGCAGATTCGGGGGAGCGGGCGAAGGTGATGAGTCTTCTTTTGCGCTATTGTTTGGCTCCTGAGGGGCAACTTTTGCGCATGGAGGGGGATGAGGCGAATTTACCTCAGCTTTTTGATGCGTTGCAGAGTCGCTCTCTTTTTGGAGGAGAGACGGTGGTGGTTCTCGATTTATGCGATAAATTGGGAAAAAAAGAGGCGGAAGGATTAGGGGAGTTTTTAGAAAAGGGGAGTTTGGCGGGATCGCTGATGCTGGGCGCTTCGGGAAAGACGGTCTTGGCGAAGGCGGTGGAGAAACTGGGTGTGATCCTCGATTTGAGCGAGGAAAAGCCTTGGGACCGCGACAAGCGGATCGGTGAGGGACTTCAGGCTCGGGCGCAAAGCGCAGGGAAACGGTTGGGAGTAGGGGTCGTGCCGCTCCTTTTTGAGAGATTGGGAAATGAGGTGGTCCTTCTCGATTCTGAAATCGATAAACTGATTTGCTATACGGGCGAGCGTTTGATGATCGAGTGCGCCGATGTTCTCCAAATTTCTTCGGCTTCTAAGATGTATTCGCTGTGGCAGATGGCGGAGGATTTGGTGTGGGGGGAGGGGACCATGGTGGAAAGCGAGGCGTTTCACGGGCTTATCCCGTCGGTGCGAGCGCAACTGCAGTTGGGGCTGAAGCTGGCCACCTTTCTTGCTGAAGGGACTGCCATTCAATGCGGCGCACCCCACTTCCCCAAGATGTGGCCGAAACTTTTAGAGAAAAGAAAGGAGCAGGCGGCGCAAAAAGGGATGGTTTTTTTTCAGAGAGGATTGGATCTTTTGTTTAAGGTGGAACTTTTGTCGCGCACCGGTTCTTCCCAAGTGGAGGCCCTTTTCGACCTATTCCGCACTGGGCTTTATGCCAAAAGGTAAGCTTTTGCTTTTGCCGAATCTTCTCGAAGAGACGCTTTCGCATGAACTCTATTTGCCTGCGGCGCTGGGACAAAAAGTAGAGATGCTGCAGGGACTGATCGCCGAATCGGAGAAGTGTGCGCGGCGCTACTTGCGGAGATTCCTTTCCCACGAGAAAATGGCTGCGATGCCTCTGAAGTTGCTCAATGAGCATACGAAGGAGTTGGGCGAGCTGATGGCGCTTCTTTTGCGGGGCGAAACGTGGGGTCTGATTTCGGACGCGGGGCTGCCCTGCATTGCCGATCCAGGGGCCGACCTTGTGGCGCTGGCTCAGGGTGCGGGGGTCGAAGTTGAAACATTTGCAGGCCCTTCGTCGATTTTGATGGCTCTCCAGCTGTCTGGCTTTTCGGGTCAGCGTTTTTCTTTTCACGGCTATCTGCCGCGCGAAGAGGTGGAACTGCAGAAAAAAATCTGTGAGCTGGAAAAACAGAGCGCGCATGCAACCCAAATCTGGATTGAAGCGCCCTATCGTTCGCAAAAAATGCTTCAAGCTCTTAAAAGTCAGTTGGATGCAAAGACAAAGCTTTGTGTGGCCGCCTCGCTCACGACGCCACAGCAAAGAGTAAAATCCTTGCCGGTTTCTGCATGGAGGGAAACTTCGTTTGTTCTTGAAAAAGAGCCAGCTGTATTTTTGATTTGGAACCTATCTTCCAATGCGTAACAAAATTTGCATGATAAGAGACTTTCTCTGATCATGCAAATTTTGTTACGCATTGGAAGATGGGTTCATGGCATCCTTTAAGAGCTGTGGTGCTATTTGGGTCAAGTACAGTCCACAACCGAGTGCAAGAACGATCAGACAAGGAAGAGTTATCGGTGAAGCTGAGGCAATGATTATACCCATGCTCAACTTCGTGGCTGCAAATGCCAATTTTGTTGCCATCGATAGAAGGGCAATCCCGAGGAGCACCGACCCTAGAATCGTGAGCGTTGTCATTGCCTTCTCATAGATGTCCCTGACATAACGATTTTTAACAATTGTATCATGCGCAATGCATCCGCTTAGAGACAGTCTCTTACAATCAGGCTGGTTATAAAAGAAAATTTTTACTTGATAAATTGAGCGCTTGGAGAGGCGTTGAGAGACTGTCTGTTAAGAAATTTTCTTGACAGAGATTTTGCAAAACCTTCAATAAGAGTTTTTACACAGAAAGGAGCGCTCATGATCAAAAATGGCCAGAAAGTCTCTCTTGAATACACTGTCTTCCTCGAAGATGGGACACAAATCGATAGCAATGTGGGAGAGCCTCCGCTGACCTTCGTTTTTGGTTCCCACCAGGTGTTCCCTGCGCTCGAAAATGCACTGGTTGAATTAACGCAGGGCGATCAGAAACAGGTGGTTTTACGGGCGGAAGAGGCCTATGGTCCTGTGGTAAAAGAGGCGTTTAAGGAGGTCGATGCGACGTCGGTTCCTGAGGCGTTTCGCTATGAGGGGGCTGTTTTAGGGGTGCAAGATCCCAACGGGGGTGTCTATCCTATCCGTGTTCATCAGGTGAAAGAGTCGAAAATTGTCCTCGATTTTAACCATCCTTTAGCGGGACGGGCGTTGAAGTTTCAGGTCAAGGTTGTTGGGTTAGATTAGTTCTGCTGCTACGGTGTCGTAGAGCAAAAGTCCGCGAGGGGTCAGCTGAATGTGTGACCCTTCTTTGTGCAAAAGACCTTGTTGCGTCAATTTCTCTATGACAGAGAGAGTGGTGTCGGGGAGTTCTGTGGTTTCTGCCCCTTCCAGAAGACGGAGTCGCACAGCCAATCGCTCATTGATGTTTTGAGGAAAGGGGAGCGCCTCCCGAAAGTCGATGGGGCTTTTCCCTTCCCGCAAACGGGCTGTGTAGCGCTGGAGATTGGCGACATTACGGAACCGCTCTCCTTCCCAAAAACTAAAGGCCGAGGGGCCTAAGCCTAAAAAGGGGCGTCCTGTCCAATAGCCGAGATTGTGGCGCGATTGTTTTCCCTGTTTTGCAAAGGCCGAGATTTCATAACGGGTGAGTCCCATCGCCTCGAGTTTGGTTGTGGCCATTTCTAAAAGCTGTAGACTGATCTCTGCTGCGGGCTGTTTGGGGGGGCGTTTGTAAAATGCGGTGTGGGACTCAATGGTGAGGTTGTAGAGCGAGACGTGATCGATGTCGAGCTCTGCCACTTGCTCGAGCGTGTAGGCAAAACTGGCAAGTGTTTGGTCAGGGAGATCGTACATGAGGTCGATGCTTACGTTAGAAAAGTCTGCGCTCTTTGCCAGGTGGATGGCCTCTTTTGCTTTCGATGCGCTGTGGATGCGTTCAAGGGACAGAAGGGCTCGGTCGTCAAGCGATTGAACCCCCAAGCTAAGCCGATTGACCCCCATCTCGCGAAAGGTTTGAAGGAGCGCCATTGTGCACTCTTCTGGATTGGATTCCACGGTAATTTCGCAGTCAGGGGGGAGTTTGAGCCAGTTTAAAATTTCTCCAATGCCGTGAGGAAAAAGGGCGGGGGTTCCCCCGCCAAAGTAGATGGAGGTGATTTCTTTGCCTGCGAGATGAGATTGGATGGTTTCCCATTCCAGTTTCAGCCCTTCGGTTAAAACCTGGTGAAAAAGGGGTTTATTGGGGACAACATAGAAATGGCAGTAGGGACACTTCCTTGAGCAAAATGGGATATGAAAGTAAAGAGAGATCACCAATTGTCCGCATCGGGATCTTCGAGAATCCCCCGTTTCCATCGGTTCCGATCCGAAAAGGGATCTTCATCATCTTCTTCCACGACAGTCGACTCTTCCCCTTCGCCTCCTCCTCCGCCCGCTTCAGTTTCATCGTCGCTAATGGTCTCCATGTCGTAAGATTCGGTTTCCATATCGAGTCCCGCGTCGGTCATATTATCGCCCATTTCCATATCGGGGAGTGTGTGGGGTTCCGCATAGGCTTGGCGTGAGGGCGATTTCTTCGGAGTCACATACTCGTCCATATCGCCGCTCTCTTTCATGAATCGGAGGCGCTCTTTTTCTTCGCCAATTTTGGTCTTCAAGGAGCGGATTTCTTCCTTGTGCTTGTCGATGTCTTTTTTGGGTACTAAGCCAAGATTCATCCATTGCTCGAGATCTTCCAGTTCAGTCTCGAGTTTCTTTAGACGTTCGCTTTTGATATTCATTGTGCTATCCCTCACGTCCTCGATCTTATAGAAATCTCTTTATGGCACTCACGGCCGCGTGAGTGTAGATGAGGACTGGTCTGGGATTTTTACCTTAAAAGGGCATTTCAGTAAAGGAAATTTATCCCAAGACCACTTTTCAGGTTGTTTGGGTATAAATATAGATATAATTCATATGTTATTTATTGTCAGAATTTTATGAATCGTTGTTTTGTCAAATCTGGGTCTATGATATGGGTGGCGTGTATGGGTGGGTTTCCCGATTTTGCACAGCTGTCTAATTTGGGTTCGATGGAGGAACTTTATCGCCATTATTTGGATAATCCGGAGAGTGTTGATCCGTCGTGGCGCCATTTTTTCGAGGGAGTGGAATTCGCTGCCTTCTTGCAGAAGGGGAGTGGGCCGAAGGGGCCGGAGCTTTCGTCCTGTCGGATTGCCCATCTGATTGAGGCCTATCGGCGCTATGGTCATTTACTGGCGAAAATCAATCCGATTGAGACGGGGGAGCGGGCTGCGCCCGAATTGGAGCTGGCGCGGCTAGGGTTTGCAGAAAATGAGTTGGAACAGCGGTTTCCCTCCCTGGGGATGACGAAAGAGGCGGAGGCACCGCTGAAAGAAGTCATAGGGGCTTTGCGGGGGATTTATTGTACGCGGATCGGGTTTGAGTATGTGGGGCTTGGGTTGCCGGAGTTGGAGCGGTGGATTCAGCAGAGGATTGAGCCAGAATTAGTAATGCATCTGACGGTGGAGGAAAAGCATCTTATTTTGGAGCACTTGAATAAGTCGGAGGTGTTGGAGACGTTTCTCAATACGAAGTACCAGGGGCAGACCCGTTTTTCGCTCGAGGGGAATGAGACGCTGATTCCGGTTTTGGCGGAGATCATTGGGGTAGGATCGGGATTGGGAATGGAGGGGTTCGTGATGGGGGTGCCTCATCGGGGACGTCTCAATGTGCTGACCAACATTTTGAATAAGTCCTATCCGATCATTTTTAAAGAGTTTGAAGATGCGATTCCCTATTTGTACGGGGAGAGCGGCGATGTGAAGTATCACAAGGGTTTTTCGGCGGATGTGACGACGGTGGGAGGGAAAAAGGTCCATTTGAGTTTGGCGGCGAATTCGTCGTGCTTGGAGTCGGTGGATGGGATTGTGCTGGGGCAGGCGCGGGCGAAGCAGGTCCTTTTGGACGATGCGATGGGAAAGGTGGGGGCGATTTTAATGCACGGCGATGCGGCGTTTGCAGGGCAGGGGGTGGTCTACGAGACGCTGCAGATGGGAAAGGTGAGGGGTTTTTCAACAGGGGGGACGATCCACGTAGTGATCAACAACCAGATTGGGTATACGACGCTGCCGTCTGAGGGGCGCTCAACGAGATATTGTACAGATATTGCGAAAACGTTTGGGATTCCGGTGTTCCATGTTAATGCAGAGGATCCGGAGGCGTGTTTGTTTGCGGCTCGGCTAGCGGTCGAGATTCGGTGCAAATTTGGCTCGGATGTAATGATCGATCTGAACGGCTATCGAAAATATGGCCACAATGAAGGGGATGAGCCAAGCTATACGCAGCCGCTTGAATATCAGTTGATCCGTCAGAAAAAGACGATTCGGCAAATCTATGTGGAACAGTTGCAGGCAGAAGGGGCGGTGGAGCAAAAAATTGTGGAGGCGCTGGACGCCGATATGAAGTCTACGCTGGCCAGGGCGTTTGAGCAGGGGAAGGTGGAGGAACCGGTAGAACCAGTGGCGCGTTTTGGAGTGGCGTGGAGCGAGTTTGTCCAGCCGGCTGCGGAGGAGATTTTTAAGCCGGTTGTGACGAAGGTGGGCGAAAATGTGCTCCGCGAGGTGGCTGCGGGCTATACGAGGGTGCCAGAAGGATTTTCTCTTCACCCGAAATTGCAAAAATGGTTGGAGGAGAGGACGCAGCAGCTGAAAGGGAGAATCGATTGGGGGTTTGCCGAGTGTTTGGCGCTTGGGTCTCTTGTGGTGGAAGGGGTGCCGGTGCGGCTGGCGGGAGAGGACTCGATTCGCGGGACGTTTAGCCAGCGGCATGCGGGCTGGTTCGATCAAAAGGATGGACATCTCTACATTCCGTTTGCGCATCTGAAAGAGGGGCAGGCAAGGTTCGATGTCTACAACACAATTTTATCAGAATATGGAGCCTTGAGCTTTGAATTTGGCTATTCGCTCTCTCATCCAAAAGCGCTTGTCTTGTGGGAGGCGCAATATGGCGATTTCGTGATAGGCGCGCAAATTGCGATTGACCACTATATTGTGGCGGCCGAGCAGCGGTGGCAAAATTATTCGTCGCTTGTCCTTTTGTTGCCCCACGATTACGTGGGGGGCGGTCCTGAACACAGCTCAGGGCGAATCGAGCGCTTTTTGGAAATGTCGGCGGGGAATAATATTCAGGTAATCTACCCAACAACCCCGGCCCAATATTTTCATGTTCTTCGAAGACAGGCGCTCCGCGCACTAAAGAAGCCGCTGATCCTTTTCTTTCCCAAAAGTTTACTCAGAGCTCCTGTCTGTACATCGGAGCTTCAAGAGTTGACGGGAGGGGAATTCCAAGAGTTTCTCGACGACCCAGAGCCGCCGAAACAGGTGGAGCGTCTCTTTTTCTGTACGGGAAAAATTTACTATGAGATCCTATCGATTAGAAAAGAGATCCCCGATGCGGCAGTGGTCCGGATTGAGCAGATCTATCCGCTCCACATGGAAAAATTGCAAAAGCTTTTCAAGAAATATGAATCTGCGAAAGAGTGTGTGTGGGTGCAAGAAGAGCCTGAAAATATGGGAGCGTGGGACTTTTTACGGCCGATCTTCCAGGAACAGTGTCCCTCTTCGATGAAACTTCGCTATGTGGGGCGTGAGAAAAGTGGCGTCACGGCGACCGGCTCGCGCAAACAACATAGGCAAGAACAAGAGGCTATTTTGCACGCTTTACGAGGGAAAAAATGAAAGTAGAGATCAAGATTCCGGCATTTGGCGAGTCGGTTGTCGAAGCGACGATTGGGGCCATTTTAAAGCCTTCGGGCACCGTTGTGCGGGCTGACGAAGAGCTCCTCGAGCTGGAGACCGATAAACTCAACCAGGTCCTCTATGCGCCAGCTGCGGGAAAAGTTGAATTCACCGTCAAATCGGGCGATGTCGTCAAAATAGGCCAAACAATCGGCACCATCGACACCGATGCGAAAGGGGAAGCGGCACCCGAACCGAAAAAGGCTGAACCTCAAAAAGTAGAGCCAAAAAAAGAGGAGCCGAAAAAGACAACTTCTTCGCTTCCCTCGGCCCGCAAAAAGGTGGATGAGGCAGCTGCTGAAATGACGAAAGAGGCGCCTCCGCGTGTCGTTCCTGAAGCCCCTTTAGCGCCTCGTGCCATTGGCAAGGAGACCCGCAAGAAAATGACCAAACTGCGCAAAATTATTGCGCAAAGGCTTGTCCAGGTCAAAAATGAAACGGCTATGCTCACCACCTTCAACGAGCTCGACATGAGCGGCGTGATTTCGGTGCGGGAGCGCGAACAGGAAAATTTCCAGAAAAAATATGGGATTAAGCTCGGCTTCATGTCGTTTTTCATCAAGGCGACTATTTCTGCACTCCAGCAATTTCCCGAAGTGAATGCACGCATTGAAGGGGATGAGATAGTCTACAACCAGTCGTACGACATCTCATGCGCAGTGAGCACCGACAAGGGGCTCATGGTTCCTGTCATCCGCAGCGCCGACCTTCTCACCTATGCGGAAGTGGAAAAAAAACTCAAAGAGCTCGCCGAAAAAGCCCGAAACGGCACCATTGCCGTCGACGATTTGCAGGGGGGAACCTTTACCATTACGAATGCTGGCCTCTTTGGCTCGCTCCTCTCGACCCCCATCCTCAACCCGCCCCAAAGCGCCATCCTCGGCATGCACAACATCGTCAAGCGGCCTGTTGTCATCGATGGCAAAATTGAAATCCGCCCCATGATGTACATTGCCTTGAGTTACGATCATCGGATCATCGATGGAAGAGACGCCGTTCTCTTTCTCATGCACATCAAGAAAAACCTCGAAGAACCGGCAAGGCTGCTGCTAGACTTATGACCTACGACGTTGTTGTCATTGGATCAGGACCAGGCGGCTATGTCGCCGCCATCAGAGCGGCTCAGCTTGGCCTAAAAACCGCCTGCGTCGAAAAAGACCCCACCCTCGGCGGCACCTGTCTCAACGTGGGCTGCATCCCCTCGAAGGCGCTTCTCCACTCCTCCGAACTCTACTGGGAAATGGGGCAAAAAGCCTCCACTCACGGAATCACCATCAACAACCTTTCCTTTGATTTTGGCAAAATGATGGCCCGTAAAACCGACATCATCGGAGGCTTTACCAAGGGGATCGAAGGACTTTTTAAAAAGAATAAGATCGAACGGATTCAAGGCAAGGCTACGCTGAAAAGTTCTACCACTCTCGAAGTCTCAGGACAAACGATTGCAACCAAGTACATCATTCTCGCCACCGGTTCAGAACCCGTTCCACTTCCCTTGGCTCCTTTTGACGAAAAGAAAATCCTCTCCTCTACGGGAGCCCTTGCTCTGCCCCAAGTCCCCAAAAAACTTCTCGTCATTGGCGCTGGCGTCATCGGTGTGGAACTCGGTTCGGTCTATCGTCGTCTGGGTGCCGAAGTGGTCTTTGTCGAATTTCTCGACCGGATCTGTCCCGCATTTGACACAGCTGTCTCCAAAGCCTTGCAAAAAAGCCTAGAAGCGCAAGGGATGGTCTTTCACCTTTCCCACAAAGTCACCCAAGTAAATGGCACAGCAATCACAGCCACCGGCCCTTCAGGAGAGCTACGCCTCTCCGGGGACGCCCTTCTCATCTGCATTGGCAGACGCCCCTACACCGAAGGGCTTGGCCTAGAAAATGTAGGCATCGAAAAAGATGCCAAAGGATTTGTCCCCATCGACGCCTCCTTCCGCACTGCACAGCCCAACATTTTTGCCATTGGCGATCTTGTTGAAGGGCCTATGCTCGCCCACAAAGCATCGGAAGAAGGGATTGCGGTGGCAGAACTCATCGCTGGTCACCGTCCTACCCTCGATTATCTTTCAATCCCGAACGTTGCCTACACCCACCCGGAAGTTGCCTCGGTAGGGTTTACCGAAGAGGAGATTAAGGCGAGGAAAATTCCTTATAAGAGCGCCCAATTTCCCTTCAAAGCCAATTCGCGTGCACGCTGCATAGGAGACGATGAGGGATTTGTGAAGGTGATTGCAGAGCAGCAAAGTATGCGTCTTCTTGGCGTTCACGTCTTAGGCCCCAACGCCTCGGAGCTCATCGCCGAAGCCGTGCATGCCATCGCACGCAGATCGACGGCGCTGCAGCTCGCTGACACGTGCCATGCCCACCCTACTTTAGCTGAAGCACTCAAGGAAGCAGCGCTGGCCGTGTGCAAAAGCGCGATCCATATTTAAGAGAGGGTGCCGCAGAGCTGTTCAGCCAGAAATATGTTCCTGAGTCTGTATCCGTTCCTATCTACCGATACTACGATTTTCCTAGCAGACTCTTCTAGACAGGCGATGATTGGGCCAGAACAATCAGCTAGTTTCTTGACCAGTTTTTTTCCCTGGTTTGTCAGAGAAATATATACCGAAATAACCTGAAGAGTTGACTTTTGGCTGCGTCAGGTTTTCCTCAACATTCGCATTCTCGCTCGCGCCTTGCCCGAAGGCAATGGTCGCTCGTTCCGAATGCGAATGTTGAGGACCCTCCTTGCCAAGAAGTCAACTCTTCAGGTTATTTCTGTATAACAAATGGATTTTGAGTATGTGTGAATGGACAATTCATCTTTATAATGTTCAGGAGACAAGGGGGGCACTTGTGTGATATTTCGACTCTCTCCGCATTTTTTGTAAGCCAATTAGGCCTTGCTGAATTGACAGCTCGCAGACAGGTTCTATAATGAAATCATTCACTAGGTAATACACGTTGAGCCAAAAGATTACTTTTGCTGTTCCTTTGCAGAGCTCCCAACCTGTAGCCCGCCACTCGCGATTGCGAACGTGCTGAGAGGCTTTGTATATAGAACTCAGGCCGGTTGTACCACTGACTTATTTAAGGAAGTTCATAACCAAAACAGCCTCTAATAACCATGGGAGTTGCCGCAACCGCAGCTTGCTTTGATGTGGGGGTTCGAGATTTTGAAGCCTGCGCCGTGTAGGCCATCGACATAGTCGATCACAGAACCCATCAGCCGGTCAGCTGACTTGTAATGGAGATGGATTTGGATCCCTTGCGACTCTAAGACGAGATCGCCGTGCTTGGGTTTTTCAGAAAAGTCGAGAATAAACTCAAATCCGCTGCACCCAGCTGCTTTTTCGCCAAAACGGAGACCCCAGCCAGCTTTTCCTTCTTCTTCGAGAATTTCGCGGTATTTTGCCGCTGCTTTCTCTGTCAGCGTGATCGTGGATAGGTCCTCTTTTTCCTCAAGAACGCGGTTGAGTCGTGCAAGAAGATCGACAACTTCGGTTTCGCTTTTGCCATGGGTGAGCATGCCTGCTTCGAGCGTTTCCCAGGTCGCAGCCGAACAGCCTACACAGTGAAGTCCTGAGTTGGTCATCTCTTGCGCGAGCTTCTGCCCTTTACTGGGATAGCGCTTAAAGATCTCTTCAATGGTCATATCTCTAGAAATAGCTTGTTCCATAACCTACCTAGGTAAATTAAAATTTTAACTTTACGCAGCCGCCCCGGATGTGACACTGGCAGGCGAGCCGCTCTCGATCGAGTTCTCCCAAGAAGTCGGCCTCTGCTGTATTGAATTCAGAGAGGTTGTTCATCCCCTCTACGACTTCAACCACGCAGGTTCCGCAAACCCCTTCTGTACAGGCAAATGGAACCCCCGCTTCCTCACATGCTTCCGCAATGGGAGAGCCGTCGGGAAGCTCATATTCTTCGTCATTTCCTTCAATAATCAGCTTTGCCATAGAAAGATCAAACCAAAAGAATAGCTTATCCCATTTAGAGAAAAAATGACAACCCTTTGTTAGGTTAGCTGGATAATAAAATTATAGTTAAATTTTGTTTAAATTAATTAAAATTAAGTGTATAATATATTCATGAATAATTCTAGATGTACATCATATTTAGATGCTTGGAATCGTTGGGATCTTTGTGCTTTTGGCAAAAGGGCTGAACAGATTCCCATGGCAAAAAGGGTAGCCATTGCGGCGGTGAAGGTTTTTACCTTCTTGAGTGCTGCTTGTTTGGATTTCGGACGCCTCGTGATGCGCGCGCATGATCCGATCGTCACGCCGACCCTTTCAAAGATTGCAACAGTTTTGGAATTGCATCTAAAGTCGGGTACATTTGCCTCCTTTTTATGCGACCAAATTGAAGCGAAATTGCGCCAAATCGGGGACATGACTGCTGAGGTGAAAGCGTCTGAAATGTGGGAAGATTTTTTGAGTGAGATGGCAACGCGCTGTGCGGACAACCAGGGGATCCGGGAGATTAAAACTGAAATCGAGCGCCGTTTTAAGGGGCAGTTTTTGCCACAGATTTTGGCAGAAGGAAGTGTTTCGGTTCTGCAGAGCCTTCTCGGACCGGGGTATGAGCGGTGCTGTCCTCAGATGCGAGTCCGGGGAGAGAGCTGTTTTATTGCTAGCCTTTTTGCGAGAATTCGTTATGAAACTACGTCCAAGACATGGGATCAAATCGACACGAGCGTTCCAGTTAAGATTCATGCTCTTTCCTCGTCAGAATTAGAGATAGAGAGAAATAAGCAATTAGATGCCTTTTCTTCGCATCTTCATAAGCTCATAGATAAGGGAAATACCACATTACAAGAAGTAAATCCAGAACATTTAGCATTTGTTGATGAATCCCGGATGATTCGTCCGCGATATTTTTCAATCAAAGTTCTCCAGAAGCTTTTGAAAACAAGGTCGACTCTCACTTTAGCAATACTTGAGAAGATTTTGGGCTATTACCAAAGATTCATGCAGCATAAACAAGACTTTGATTGGGCATACAAGCCAATTAAAGTGCAATGGGCTGCGCTGCAAGAGCAAATCGCAAACAACCCATTGATTGCACAAGATCCTGAGGATTTAAAGCTTAAGCTGAAAAATCTATCGCAAAAGCTTCAGGAATTAGACAAGCAGGAGCAGAGGTTTAAGCAATTGGAAGAGGAGATACCGGAGAACTTGCAAATCTTTGTGAATGCCCTGGTTTTGTTGGGCAAATTCACTTCTAAGGAGTGTCAAGAAGCGATAGGAATTACTCCCCAATTTACGACATCTATGAGAACGGGAATGATAAAAGAATTACAGCGCGAACAAGACGAGTTGCGCACATTGATCCAAACGATGAAAGATGGGTTGGATCTGAGAAAGACTGAGCTTTCGAGAACCAATAAGAGTGTAACTGGATACGAAATGATGCAGTTACGAGAAAAACTTGCTCAATCTATGAGAATTCTTCCCTCTCGAGAGGCTCAAGTGCAGAAAGTCTATGACATGCTGCGTCCTCTTGGGATCCCTGCAGTGGAAGGACTGTTACGCGTGGTAAAAGATTACAAATTGCCCTTAAAACCATACGCACAGATTATGCAGCGGTACGAACTTGAAATGGGCGTCTCAATTTCCACGGAGAGAGCATGATTCCAGGTAAGACTGAAACATACAGAGAATCGGTGTGGAACTGGATGACTGAAGAGTCTCCAGCGAAACTTCCCTTTTCTGTTCTCTCCACTAGCGATAAAGTGATCCGTATTGCGCAATGCTCGTTTGTCATTTTGATCGGAGTCATTGGCTTGATTGGGGGGGTAGTTTGTGACGGTATACGATTTTTCGCATCGAAGATTTTTCCAAGCAAGGAGGACTCTCAAGAAGAGAATTGGATGGAGGAAGCCGCTGGCACAGTCATCGAAGTGGTGGGGGATGTGCTCTCTTGGCTGAAGCCAAAAGAAATGATGGACGAGAGCGTACGTCTGCAGCTCGGAAGTCTTCTCCGTAGATTGGATGCAATGGATCCAAAAGATCACAAACGTGCACACGAAGACATTGAAAAAACATTCGATCAGATCGCGGATCAACTCTTCCAGTACATTCAGAAAGAAACAGCGGATTTATCGAGGAGTGGAGCTCAAAAATTCATCCAGACTCTAGAAAAACATATTGTCAAGCGAATCGCGTTCAATGAGGATCGCAATGGGATTGCCGGTTATTTAATCTCCAAGTGTGCTGTGCAGTCAGGGATGAAAAGACCACTGATGTCGGTAGCTGCGCTTCAAGGATTTAGAAAAAGCTCTGCTAAGGACAATGTGAATCAAGAGACCGGTTGGGTTCTCGATATTATGAGCAGGGTGAATAAGAAACTCATTAGGATTATTAAAAATAAGCCAGACTTTTGTAATCTCCTCCTCTCTTCACAGGGAATTGTGTATGAAGAGAGTTTAGAGGGTCAAGAGGAAGCGTATGAGACCTCTTCGGATGGAGATAGTTTTGACGATCCGCATTTTCGTCGTTTAGGTATTGACGATAATGAAGTGCAGAAGAGAATTCGTCAGGCTTTATTTATAGATGATGAGGATGAAGAATTGAGAGGAAAGCTTGCTCAATTGAGATCGAAGTTGAAAGAAATTGACGATGAGCTACGGTCTTTGGAAGGCGTTAACACAGATTTGGACGATCCTTATGTTTTCGAAGATGCAATGCCGGAAAAAGCACAAGGGTTGATTGATCCTCAATCTTTTCATTCGATTCTAGAGAGAAGAAAAAAATTCTTAGAAACAATCAAGGCGAACATGGAAAAGAGAAGGGAGGAGAGGGTCACTGATAAAGATCGATATCAAGAGTTAAAACAAGAACGTTCGCAATTGTTATTGCAACAGATCGAATTGGATGAGGAGTTTGCCCGCTTTTTTATGACCAGCATGATTGACGGAGTCTTTATGAATCTAGTTGCAGAACAAGAATCTGATTCAAGAACTCAACTTATGCAAGAGTCGAAAAATGCATTTATTGTGGCGCAGTCAGTTCTTCAAGCAGAAGTTAAGGCTGCTAGATATCAGAGAATGCAGGAGCTAGAATGGAGAAAGTCGTTGGTTGATCTATGTAGCATGACAGAGGTTTTTATCAATCGATTGCAGCAGCGGCCGGTGGATAAAGAGAATGTGCCTAGAGAATTAGAGCAGCTGCTTAAGCACTTAAAAGAATCTATTTCTTAAAGAATGTCAGAGAGGGCGACCAGCACGTCGCGTAGTACTGCCAAGGGTTTTTGGTCGGCGTTGAAATGGACTTGCAATGAGGTGGGGTAGTGCTGGAGAAGCTTTTGCGTGTCGCTCTGGTAGACCTTCATCCGGGTGCGGAGAACTTTGGGGTCCATGTCATCGTGCCGCTTTTCAATGAGAGCCCGTCTTTGCATTCGCCGGATCAGGGCTTCCATGTCCTTCGTGTCCAATACAACAATCTTTTCGATCTCAATGTGCTTTTTCAAAAGATCGGCTTGCGGGATGGTTCGGGGAATCCCGTCGAGAAGAAGGAGCTGCTGATTGGGGAAGTAGCGGTTGGTTGCAATGAGGCCGTGCAGGTAGTGGTGCCAGATCTGAATCGTAATTTCATCCGGGAGGAGCTGTCCTTTGCCTGCATAACTGTGATAGAGCTTGCCAGCAGGGGATTCAGGGGATAAGCCGCGGAAAATATCGCCTGATGAGAGGTGGAAGTGGTTCCCTGTACTGCTGAGAAACTTGCCTAGCGTCCCCTTCCCTGCCCCGGGAGGGCCAAAGAGCAGGACAGAGCGAAACTTCCCTTCATGGTGGGGGATGAGGTCATTTGAATTCATAGCCTCTAGATTATTCAAAAAATGATTATCGAGCAAGAGTATTTAGAGACTGTCTCTGATTTAAGCTTCAGTCGATTTTTAGGTTCTTTTGAGCCGATTTTCGACTTTTTTTCGGGGGGTAATATCAACTCTCGTATATGACCCCCCGAAAAAAAGTCGAAAATCGGCCAA